>Ga0209508_1000066_pt1 | contig 121684 bp, 118 predicted proteins | sample AD_UKC129_MetaG_FD_184427 | JGI IMG/M metagenome (GOLD analysis project Ga0209508, IMG submission 184427) | Active sludge microbial communities of municipal wastewater-treating anaerobic digesters from Canada - AD_UKC129_MetaG (SPAdes) (version 2) | ecosystem: Engineered > Bioreactor >...
ATAGATTTTAAGGCTTTTCTGTTTTGGTGATTTTTTCAAAATATACTCCTGGCTTACGGTTTTCCAGCAAAAGTGGCCCAATTTTTCCCCATATAGTGATTATTTTGGAGTTTTCTTTTTTGAACTGAAGTAAGATATCTCCTTTTTTATATGGCTCATACATATTTTCAGGTAAATAATCGAGAAATTCGAAACGAATCGAGTTTTCATCTCCAACAACCTGAGCTAAATTTCTTTCCAATGTTTGATATCCGTCGATGAATATCTTTGAAAGAAAACTGTTGTTTTCTTTATAAATGGATACACTGAAAAACATGTTTTGGAATGGAGGATTAAATTCCGAAAAAAAATAATCTCCAATCCAGTTTTCCAAAGAGTTATTTTCAGAAGAATTAATATTTGTAATTGTTGAAAAGGGAGCAAATATTTTTGGCTCAACGAGAGAAATAATGACAAAAAAGCAAATTATTGTGACTGAAGCAATGATTAGTAATTTCTTGTTTGGAATCATAATATTATCCTCCATTTTTATTTTGGTAGTTTACTGGCAATAATTCTTTCAATAAATCCTACGGCTTCCGCTTTTGTTATTCTTCCATCACCATCAACATCTAAAGCAGAATTTTGGGAATAAACTTTTCCATATGTTAGGTTGCCGCTTATAATTCTATCTGAATCTTTGATGCCAAGAATAAAATCACCGTTTTTACCAACGGCTATCGGCATAAAGGTAACCATATATGCATCTCCAATACTGTGTATTTTCCCAGCATAAGGTTTATAATGCGAATAAACATAATCCAATTGCTTGACTGCACTCATTTCAGCCAACGTCTTTGTTGTTGTTCCTAATTTATTAGCAGTAGGTTCCATGAATTGAATCAAACCAGTGGCATATTTCAAGTACTTTTGCTTAAAATTCCGGAGTTATGTGTTTTCCGGTCCAATTTTTACTATAAATGGACTCATACATGAGACTTGTTTGTTGTTACTAGATGGAATACACGGAAGATTGGAAAACAGTAAATTGCTATAATCAAAAAACATATAAAACATATTACAGGAGCTACTATCTAAACGTAAGGCAGCTAAAAGTTTTGAGTTCCTGATGGAAAATAGCGAACATTACTGGAACACAATCAAGTAAAAAATAATAACGTCTTCTTGGTTATCATTTATTAGATAGCTTCTTTTGGCTGTTCATTTAGTGTTCAGATATTTTTACGCCGGTTCTGCTCGGTTATAACCCGTCCACATTTGACAGAACCAATTGAAAATTGCTGCCGTCCCATTTATATAAGAGATATCCACCACCTTCGAAATACCAGGTTTCTACCAGGATCTCCAATATTCCGTCACCGTCAGCGTCGAATAGTCCCCGGATTCTGTAGGATGACGGAGGAATTTGCATACATTCATCATTATTAATAATGAATTCTTCTTCGAGAAAGATATTTTTCACTTTTCCCTGAATCATTTTTCGAACCAGTAAAAAGGAGTATTCGTTGTTGAAAAAACTAAAATCAGCGGTTGTCTTTTTAGCGACGATGATTACTTCGTTGATTCCATCTCCTTCTAGATCGACCTGGATTATTTGTTCAATATTGGGAACATTTTTTATCTTGTGTTCATGTAAAATATCCTGAACTATTTTTCGATAGGCTTCATTATTGTTACTGAGGATTTTTGGTAGTCTGGGCAAAGGGTTCCAATCGCAGCTGATGGCGTAATGTTCAGAACGTCTGTATTTGGGATGAATGATTATAATCCGGGGAGGTTCATACTCCTCTTTTTTAGATATTTTTTCTCCGGTAGCAATCCCGATTTTCTCAGTCAGGGAATAAATCTGATAAGTTTGCTTATCGCTAAGGCGTTTAAACAGGTTATCATGCTCCCACCAGGTTCCATTCCCGTAGCCTCCGAGTAAAACTCCTTTGACAATGATGGGATAATATTTAATATTTTCTGCAGCAATGCAATCCAAGCAGTTTAATAGTAATGATAAGATTAAAATGAACATGAATATTTGATTTTTCTTCATAACCTATTTTCCTTTCTGAGTGTTTCCGTTGAAAACGCCATTCTGCCAGACGTAATTAAGATATTTAGCCCTTTCATTGATAAAGTACTTATTAATTTCTTTTTGATCATAGACTTTAAGGAGTTCACTGCCGAATGTTGCTTTTTCTGGTATAGTATCGATTTTCTGAAAATGCCACCATTCGCAGCATAGATAATCTGATTTCCAGTCTTTCCTTGCAGATATTGGTTCCCAACCGTTTTTTTTCATTACTGCTGTAATATCGATAAATCGATCTGTAACTTTTTGAGTAACTATTCCAACATCTTTTTTCCAAATGACAGCTTCTAGAGTAAGGGGCTCTACGGATTCATTGGTTGTCCTGCAATAAACTCTCCATTTTGGATTGGTCTCTGTGCCTCCTTCTCTTACAATTACATAAGGATCTTTATTTGGGTTTTGCATACCGTGACCTACGGACAGGTCAACTGCAACGCCGAAATAGTGTAAGCTTGTTTGTGATTGGCTCTTCTTACCACCCATATTTAGAGGTCTCATACCACCACCGCTTACAACCATTCCTCCTAGTTCATTAATTTCCTTAACTGCATTGGAAAAACTATCAGCAACATCACTCCTGATAACGACTGGGCACGTACCTCTAAATACTTTTATTCCGTTAATTTTTACCCATTTACATTTAAAATCATGAGTAATTGAATGTTGATTCTGAGTAATTGAGAGTTGGATATCTTGAGATTGCGTTATCTTAGAAGCTTTTATCTCCTTCACTCTTGCTCCCTTCGCATACTCACTCTCAATCCTTGTAATCGTTTCCCGGTTCAATTCACCGGTAACCGGCAAACCGAAGGTTTGTTGGAACGCGGCAATGGCGTTTCGGGTATTTTGGCCGAGGAGACCGTCTGCGCCGGATGGGCCGATGTTAAACCCCATCGTTTTCAGGCGTTCCTGAGTAAGACGAACAGGATCTAAAGGTGCTCCTTTTGCATATCCATCAATCTCAGACTGGCGTTTCATGGCGACGAACCGTTCATAGGACACGGTGTATTTTGGGAGACTTTCTTTATCGATAGTTATCTTGTACTCTGCTTTGGGTTTTGCTGTTTCAATTTTAGGCTCCGGCTTTGCCTTTATCATCGGGCGGGCCCATCCTTCGGTCGTGGCGTTATTTAAAGCGGTTATCGTCTCAGAGTCCAGGATGCCATTGGGATTTAGGCCGCGGTCTTTTTGAAACTGCAAGGTGGCTGCCTTCGTATACGTTCCTGGTATTCCGTCGATTCCGTAGGGGCCCAGATCGTATCCGGCCAGCCTAAGGGAGGCTTGGGCTGTGGCAATGTCGAAGTTGCCTTTGCCTTTCCATTCCGACTGAACCAACTGATCCCGCTGGATGAGCCGTTGTTGCTTTTCAAGCGACAGTTGCTTGGCTACTTCCAGGGCTGTTTGTTTCCCAAAAGCCTCGATTTCCTTTTTGGTCAAGCCCTTTTGGGTAACAAGGTCCAGAGCTTTCATAGTTTCAAGATCAGGCTTTCCGGTGGGTTCCAATCCGACGGCTTTTTGAAATTCGCTTAAAGCTTGAGTTGTATAATGGTCGGCTTTGCCGGTAACACCAAATCGTTTATTGTCTTCCAGTTTATATCCGGCAATGGCTAGGCTGGCCTGGGCCCGGGCGATAACTTTGTCGCCGCTGAAGGCGATGCTGGCAAGGGCATCCCGATCTGCCAGGCGTTCGGCACCTGGGGATAATTTTCCAAAGGATCCTTTCCGTAATGGGGACAGCGGTTGGGTAAAATCTTTATCCGGCATTGTCTGAAGTTTATTAATATACCTTTGGTGAAGCTCGCTGTTGGATCCCTGGTTATGGGAGAGCCGGGCATATTGCTTCTCCCAGAAGTCCCTTGAGCCCGGGCTGTTGGAGAAGGTAAGCGAACGATTATCTGCCAATGACATGAGATTCACCACCTCAACTCAAAATAATTGGCATAATTTTCCTCTTCGCTCAAAGATTCAAATATCCTCCATAATTAAAAAAATTATCCAAATAATTTGTCCGACAAAAAACATCTTGACTTTCAATGGAAGCTCTCGTATAATTTGTATAACATATTAAAAAGTAAATGCGATGATGAGGCCCAGTAAGGATGGTAGGGTCGTAGAGAATCGGTGGTTGGTGAAAACCGGTACCCGAACAGCCTGAAACTCTCCTCAGAGCAGCTTAGCCCAACGAAGTGCATTTCCAGTAGGCAAAGCCGGGGGATCCGTGAAGGTTCCTGCCCGTTACAGCGAAGACAGTCGACCATGATCTGCGTGATGATGGCGAATGTCTTGAGGCCGTATTTAACCATACGGTGAAGTTGGGTGGTACCACGAGATCAAACTTCGTCCCGAACAGAGGGGACGAAGTTTTTTTATTTTTTACAGTCTTGATAAATGGTGCAGGCTTTGTTGCACTTCGGATTTGTCTAGCAGATTGAATTTTTAAATACAACCAATGAAGGAGGTAATTGAAATGCGGAAAATCAGGATTTTTGACACTACATTACGGGATGGAGAGCAATCAGCCGGTATTAATTTGAATGTGGATGAAAAGTTGATGGTTGCAAGGCAATTGGCCCGCCTAAACGTGGATGTGATTGAAGCTGGTTTTGCTATTGCTTCGCCGGGAGATTTCGCCGGGATACAGGCGATAGCCCGTGAAATTCGGGGAGTGACGGTCTGTTCTTTAGCACGTGCGGTTAAAGGAGATATTGAACGGGCTTGGGAAGCTTTGCGGGATGCGGAAAATCCGCTAATTCATACCTTCATTGCGACTTCAGATATTCATATGAAGTATAAGTTGAAAAAGGATCCGGACCAGGTAGTTGCGATGGCGGTCGAAGCCGTGAAATATGCCCGGAGCCTCTGCCCAAATGTGGAGTTTTCCGCCGAGGATGCGACCCGGAGCGATTGGGATTTCCTTTGCCGGATTTTCGGCGAAGTGATTAAGGCCGGGGCAACGATCATTAACATCCCGGATACAGTCGGCTACGCTATACCCAGCGAGTTTGGAAGGATGATCCGCTACATAAAGGAACATACACCGGGAATTGACAAGGTTCTCGTTTCTGTCCATTGCCATAACGATTTGGGTATGGCGGTTTCCAACTCGATTGCAGCGGTTGAAAACGGCGCGGACCAGGTGGAATGCACCATCAACGGATTGGGCGAACGGGCTGGAAATGCTGCCCTTGAAGAGATCGCCATGGCCATTAAGACCCGGTCCGATCATATGCAAGCGGAAACTCGTATCCACACCGAACAGATCTATCGTTCCAGCGTCTTGGTTTCCACATTAACCGGCAAGCCGGTCCAGCATAACAAAGCTATCGTCGGAGCCAACGCTTTTGCCCATGAATCCGGTATCCATCAGGACGGAATCTTGAAAAACCGGATGACTTATGAGATTATGACGCCGGAGTCGATCGGTCTCAGCCAAAGCCAATTAGTGCTTGGTAAACATTCAGGACGGCATGCAGTGAAAAACCGTCTTGAGGAGATGGGTTATAACCTTTCTGAAGCAGAGATCGAAAAGACCTATCAACGCTTCATTGAATTGGCGGATAAGAAAAAGGAAGTGACGGATTCTGATTTAGAAGCCTTGGTCCGGGGCCAAGTGGAGGACACGAAGGAAATGTACGTCTTGGATTATCTCCATGTCAGTACAGGGAACTCAACGATTCCGACGGCCACTATCCGTCTGAGGAAAGATGAGGAATTGATTCAGGAAGCGTCTTGTGGCGATGGGCCGATCGATGCGATTTATAAAGCGATTGATCGGATCGTTCAGATCCCGGTCCAATTGTCCGAGTATAATATCAAGGCAGTCACTTCGGGACAGGATGCTCTGGGTGAAGTCGTAGTGAAGGTGAAGCAAAACGGCAATGCTTATGTGGGCCGGGGTGTATCCACTGACATTATTGAGGCCAGTACGTTGGCATATATCCATGCCATCAATAAGGTGGTTCAAAATCTGAAAGTAAAATCTTTGTCATAAATTCAAAACCCGCCGGTTGGCGGGTTTTGCTTTATCGGAATCAGTCACTTACACAATTGCAACCTTTGAAGGATTTCCACGATCATTCCAGTCCGGTTAAAAGGGGTTATGAAATAAAACCCATCGACAAAGGGGCGGAGTTTTTCAGCGATTTCGACTGCAAGTTGAATGCCGATCTCCTGGGCCTCATCCCGGCTCATATCATCGGTGAAGCGGTTGATCAGTTCGTCGGGAATGGTCACTCCGGGAAGTTCGTTTTGTAAGAACAAGGCATTACGCCGGTTGACGATTGGCAGAATACCGGCTAAGATTTTCACCCCGTGGGGTTTGCTGAGAGTGGCGAAGGACGCACATACTGCATCGCTAAATACCGGTTGTGTTAAAAAAAGACTGGCGCCCAGAGCTGCTTTTTTATGCATTCGTTCGATTTCCAGCGACCGGTTTTGGGCGTTTAGATTTAAAGCTGCGGCGATGGTGAAGGGATCTTCCGGGAATATATCGCGATTGAGTTCGTTGATAAATCTGATCAATGACAGCGAGTTTAAATTAAAGACGTGCTTGATGCCGTCTTCTTTGGCGCCATCGGGAAGCGGATCGCCGGTGACGGCCAGAACTGATCGGATTCCTTCCATATGTGCAGCAAGAAGGGTCGATTTTATGGCATTGATGTTTCTGTCTCTGCAGCAAAGGTGGGGCAATGTTTCGACCCCAATTTCCCGCCGGATTTTGGCGGCCATCGCCACCGAATCTATCCGGGCTTTTCCCATCGGGGAATCGGCGATGGTAACCAGATCGATTCCAGCTTCTTTATAGACGGACGCACCGTCCAGGATTTTCCGAAATGATGTGTCAAAAGGAGGATCCAATTCGACGGCAACTATTAAATCCTTTGTAGCCCCCTCCATTATTGAAGGTTTCGGAGTATTATTAGGTGCAGTCCAGACTGTTTTCCGTTTCTTTGCCGTAATGGATGCCGGCTCTTGTAAAGCATGGACCAGTGCTTGTATATGGAGGGGTGTGGTTCCGCAGCATCCTCCTAATATTTTAATTCCATGGTCTTTTAGGCGAAGCATCTGTCCTGCAAAATATTCCGGGTTGTGAACGTATACGGTGCGCTCGTTGATAATTTCGGGATAGCCAGCATTGGGTAAAGCAGCCACCAGATCATTGCCCCAGTCCATTTTCTCCAAGAGGCGGTTTAAATGAGCCGGACCTACGCCACAGTTAAATCCGTATGCGTCGATGGAGGCTATCTGCTGGAGCTGGCTGATGACCTTTTCCAGGCGGATGCCTTTCCGGGTAAAACCATCGGCAGTGATCGTGAATTGGGTGATGATGAATGCGTTTGGCATCCGGGATTTGATATAGCCGGTGATTTCCGGAAGATACTCCAGATCGCTGAAGGTTTCAAAATTGAAAACGGTAAGGCCTTCGTCGAGAAAGGTATCCACCAGGAAACGATATTCATCGAGAATATCGAGGTCGGCCATTCCGGCTCGGGGAATCGGTCCGATATTGGCGGCAATGAAACAATCCCCATTCCCTACGGCGGTCCGGGCATGATGAACTGCCTGAACTAATATAGGCTTCAGTTGGTCCCGGGTTAGATTTAAAGTCACCGAATTGGCTGCAAAGGTATTGGTCCGAATCAAATGAGCGCCAGCTTTGATATACTCGGTATGGATTTGCCGGATTCGTTCCGGGTGGTCTACATTGGCCAATTCGCAATACCGGGTGCTGTCGCCGGTGAGTTCGGCGTAATAAGTTCCGGTTGCTCCATCCGTGATTAAAATGTGATTTTTTAAATATTCCCGAATCAATTCATTTCACCCAAAGTAATTTTTTAAAGTGCTTAAAGCTCTCTTTCATATAAATCTGTACTGTGGATGGTGATGACCGAGCCGTCTTTGGCTAAATAATCTCCGTCAATATATCCTGAACCGTTAATAAAGGGCGGTACCGCATCGGCTTTGCCTTTAATAACTGCTTCTAAAGCCAGCAGTGCATAAGGTTCGATGGTGTCAATGTTTACATATTCATAGCCGGGATTTGAGAGGAAATATCCGTCATGGAACCGGTTTTGAACTAGATTGTCCCCGATTTTACGCGCTAATTCCAGATAAGCGGGATGAGACGTTTGCTTGTAAATGTCCAGGACTGCGAATAATGCATAGGGATCATCGCAAGAGGTATTCAGATTCAGTTCCATGCGTTCTCCCGGAGTTTGTCCGATATCTCCTAAATTATTGGCACGGGCGATTCCCCGGGCTATATCCCATAACCGCTCATCGTGGGTTACCAGAAAACCGCGGGCATAGGCGACAAAGAAATTGTTAGCTGAAAATGGTTTTAAAATGTCGCCGGCGTTTCCGTAGTAACCATTCCGCTTTAGTTGATAACCGGTGAGATCGGTCCCGTCGGCAAATAACGGTTTAAATTGATTGGTTTCGGGAATGTAAGCATATTGGGCATAGGCAGCCATGCCTTCGCAAACCCAATGGATTAAATCCTCTCCCATTTCGTTGAGTTTGGGAGCGATCTCCAGAATCATCAAAGCATTCTCAGAGTATAACGCTTTCGCTTCCCGTTCCAAAAGCAAATTACCTTCAAGGGCGATGTCGCCAAATTCCGGGCCGAATTGACGTCTGGCCCGGTCGCCAAAACAGGCACGGGTGTCGGAATCATCGTCGGTGTGAGCTACCTTTTTGGCTTGGGTAAATAGGTAAGCGCCCAGTTTGGTATGGGGATGTCGGGCTTTAGCATATTGTTCCCTTAATCGCTTGGCCCAGAGTAGAGCTCCGGAGTCGCCGGTTAATTGAAAGAGAGAAAGCCCGGCGTAGATCAGATCGTTTCCTGCGCTTAAAAAGAACAGGCCTGTAGTTTCTTGGAATGAGGGGGGATTGGCGAAGGAGTGGTTCCAAAGTTCTCCCGGTTCCAATCCATAGCGGCCATGGCGGCTGATTTCAAGGATATCCCACCGGCAGACATGAGCATTCCAAAAGGCCTTGAGGAAGGCTACCGTTGCTTTGGGGTTGATTTCATACATCATTGAATACGAGGGAAAGCAATTTTTGAGTTCATGAACATATTCCTTTTCGCTGGGGCCGACGACTTCCCATGTTTTAAGATCAATGAAGCGGTGGCCGCCCCAGAAAAGGAGTCCGTATTGGTCCTGATAGTGCCGGAAATAGTGGCGGATAATAGAATCCGCCCGTTTTTTATATTGAGGGTCACCAGTTAGGTTTGATAAAGCCGTTAAAACTCTTAGAAAATTTTGCTGACAGGCCAGATTGGATATGACGGCCCTTGAACCGTCCGGAAATTTCCACGTTAAGTGTTCTCCGGAGCTTCGATGAATGCCATCAGCCAATAAAGGAATGGGTTTCTCATGATAATGATCAGATCCGTTGCGTAAGACATTGTCTACAAATTGCCGAACAGCATTCATCCGCTGACTGTCGGAAGGTTTTTGCATAGTACTCACATGCTTCATCCCCATCATATATGATTGATTCAACTTCATTCTAATAAAAAAAAATCAAAAAAACTATGAAATTTATCTGAATTTTTTGAATTTTTAATGGATCTGCCCAAGGGATATGATCGCTTGAATTTTGGAACCCTATGTTTAATGATGAGGAGGGATGATAATGAGTCAATTGAATGTGGGCGTCATAGGAACCGGTTTAGCTTGGGAGCGTCTTCACTATCCGGCATTTGCAGAGCTATCCGCTGAATACAGGATTGCTGCTTTGTGCGATATTGATCGGGCAAAGGCAGTCCGCTGGGCCAATCGGTTAGGATTGGATCCAGAACGGGATGTTTTTACTGATTTTCAAGCGATGGTGGAACGGGATGATTTGGATGTGATCGATATTATGGTGCCGATTTCCTTAAATCATCCGGTAGCCGAAGCAGTGGCCCGTTCACGAAAAGCCATTATTCTGGAAAAACCGATGGGAGCCACCTTGGAGCAGGCTCAAGCTACCTTGGATCTACCCAAACAATATGGGATCCAAATGATGATTGCTGAGAATTTTCGATACAGCGAAGAGTATAACATATTACGGGAGTTAGTTCTCCAAAAGAAGATTGGCGATCCGGTGTTTTTCATCAATCACAGCACCAGCTGCTTTCCTTGTGATATGCGTAAAGATACCTTTTCAGCCACTGAATGGCGACAACATCCCAAGTATCCCGGTGGAGATATATTGGATGCGGCCATTCATGATCTAGCGGGTTTAAGGCATATATTTGGGGGAATTAAGTATTTACAAGCCTTTGGTGTGCCCCAGAAGGATGAGTTTAGTCCGTATGCAGTGGTTACAGTCAATATAAATTTTATTAACGGAGTGGTTGGAACATTTTCTTACTACCCTGCCGGCCAGGAACCGCAGCATCCCTTGATTGGCCTACGAATCTTCGGGACCCAAGGCATGATTTATTTGGAGAATACGGAATGCGGCGTCGTAAATGTGTTTTATAACGATGGCCGGCACGAAATGATATCTTTCCGCCCGATGCGCGGTTATTACAATGAGTTGCTCAATTTTTACCGGGCCTATCATCGGCAGGAAGAACTGAAAGTCACACCGGATGTAGAAATTGGAGATGTGAAGACGGTCTTTGCTATTTTGCAGTCCATCACGAATCAGGATGTAGTCATGGTGGATCGTGTTCCCCGATTTGCGTTGGTTTGAAATTAATGGAAGATAACAAGGAAATCGCCGACCGGTGCCGAATAATAAATGGAAAATGTTTACGTAAAGGAGGGTGCACATTGGCACGTACAATCACATTAGATCTGGCCAAAACGGCACCGTTCGTCGGGGAAAATGAGATGCAGCTGATTGAGCCCCAGGTCATCAGTGCTCACCGGATGTTATTAGAAAAAAGCGGCGCCGGTAACGATTTTTTGGGGTGGGTCGATCTTCCGTTAAACTATGATCGGGAAGAATTCAGCCGAATTCAAGCCGCGGCTAAAGAGATTAGAGAAAAGTATCAGGCGTTGGTCGTTATTGGTATCGGTGGTTCCTACTTGGGAGCCCGGGCTGCGTTAGAGCTTTTAAATCATTCATTTTATAATCAATTGTCTTCGGAGAAACGGAAAGGGCCTGAAATTTACTACTTAGGCCAAACCATTAGCCCGACGTATACGGCAGAGCTTTTAGAGCTGTTGGAAGAGAAAGATTTTGCCGTTAATGTCATTTCCAAGTCGGGGACCACCACGGAGCCAGCCATTGCTTTCCGTTTGCTCAAACAGTTGTTGATTAAGAAATACGGGCCTGAAGGGGCTAAGAAACGGATCTATGTAACCACGGATCGGGCGAAAGGGGCATTGAAGCAAATTGCTATCGCCGAAGGGTATCCTCAATTTGTGATCCCGGATGATGTGGGAGGGCGTTATTCGGTATTGACAGCAGTGGGGCTATTGCCCATTGCAGCCGGCGGGGTCGATATTGAGGCGATGATGACGGGGGCAGCCGAGGCCTGTCAGGAATATCGGGTGTCCCGGATGGATAGCAATTCCGCATATCAATATGCAGTTGTCCGAAATATTTTGTACCGGAAAGGGAAGCTGGTTGAAATTTTGGTCAATTATGAACCGGGTTTGCATTACTTTGCCGAGTGGTGGAAACAGTTATTTGGCGAAAGCGAAGGTAAGGATCATAAAGGGATTTTCCCGGCGTCTGTTGATTTTTCAACGGATTTGCATTCGATGGGTCAATACATACAGGAAGGACGGCGCGACATCTTTGAAAGCGTTCTCTGGGTGGAACAAAGCCGGCGTTCCGTTGTTATTCCCAACGATCCGGACAATGTAGACGGGTTAAACTTCTTATCCGGCCGGACGATGGAGTTTGTCAACGAGAAAGCGTTCGAAGGGACATTACTAGCCCATCATGACGGACAGGTGCCGAATTTAGTGATTCGGATTCCGGAGATTACGCCATACTATTTTGGTAAAATGGTATACTTCTTTGAACTTGCCTGTGGTTTAAGCGGGTATCTCAATGCGGTCAATCCCTTTGACCAGCCGGGCGTTGAAGCATATAAGAAAAATATGTTTGCCCTGTTGGGAAAACCGGGGTATGAAGCGGAGAAAGCAAGATTAGAACAGAGGCTTTAAACCAATTGTCAGTTGACAGTGTACGGTGAAAGTTGTGTGAATGGAATCGGGGTTGGTCCGCGGTACACAGTACATGACGCACAGTTATTTTACAAACATAGGAAACAGTATTCGGGAATTTAATAACATTTAACAGTGGACAATATCCTAAGTCTGGGGAGGGTAAGGTAAAAGAGCCCCATTTCAAAGAGCGGACAGAAAAATGCCCCATGGATAGTTTGGTAAACATCCGTGGGGCATTCTGTGTACGGTGAACTGTGTACCTTAAATTATAGTATCTTACTCAAAAACTGTTTCGTCCGTTCATTTTGAGGGTTGTTAAATATGGCTTGGGGAGAGCCTTCTTCTAAAATATGGCCTTCATCCATAAACAATACCCGTTTGGCAACTTCCCGGGCAAACCCCATTTCGTGGGTAACGACGATCATGGTCATGCCTTCGAGGGCTAAGTCTTTCATAACATCCAGAACTTCCTGGATCATCTCCGGGTCTAGTGCGGAGGTCGGTTCGTCGAAAAGGAGGGCTTTTGGTTTCATCGCTAAGGCTCTGGCGATGGCAATCCGTTGCTGTTGGCCTCCGGAGAGTTGCTCGGGATAGGCATCCGCCTTATGGCGCAGTCCCACCCGATCCAGTAATTTGAAAGCCCGGTCATGGGCCTCTTCTGCAGATAGGCCCCGAACTTTGATTGGCGCAATAGTGATATTTTCCAAAGCGGTCAAGTGGGGAAAGAGATTGAACCGTTGAAAGACCATGCCGACTTCGGCGCGAACTTCGTTGACGTTGATCCGGCTATGATCGGTGACGTCGATATTCTCAATATAGATGTGGCCTTCTGAGGGTTTCTCCAATAGATTGATGCAACGCAAGAAGGTGCTTTTTCCGGAACCGCTGGGACCGATAATACAGACCACTTCACCCTGGGCAATTTCAGTACTGATTCCTTTTAATACATGGAGATGCCGGAAACGTTTATGCAAATTAACAACTTTAATCACTGGTCTTCAGTCTCCTTTCAAGATACGCGACGAGTCGGGTAAAGGGAATGGTCATGAGCAGAAAGATGAGGCCGACTTCGATCCAGGTTTCGGTAGGCCGGTAGGTACGGGTGACAATGACTTGGGCTCTTCGGACCAATTCTTCCATACCGATAACGGAGACCAGTGATGAATCTTTGAGCATGGCGATGAATTCATTGCCCAAAGGAGGAATAACCCGTTTTAATGCTTGCGGTAGAATAACGAACCGCATCGCCTGACGGTAAGTCATGCCAAGAGAACGGGCGGCTTCCATTTGGCCAATATCTATCGATTGGATCCCAGCCCGAATAATTTCAGCCACATAAGCGCCGCTGTTAATGCTCAGTGCCAACAGGGCAGAGACGAAGGGGTTGATGGGGATTGGGTTGCCAGTTCCCATCAAGTGGCCGATGATCGGTGGGGTACCGAAATGAATCATAAAGATTTGGACCAAGAGCGGAGTCCCGCGGGTAAAATCCACATAGATACCGGCTATGGTATTGAGTATTTTATTGTGAACCACCCGGGCAATACCGGTAAGAGTTCCGATAATAATTCCGTTGAATACGGCAATAATGGTTAAAAATAGAGTCATCCCTGCTGCTTTTAACAGAGTGGGCAGGTATAGCCACATGTAATAATACCAAGTCTCGGGGATGGCGACAAATACATCATTTTTGCCGGGCTTAATCGTAACTTTTTTCGGAACCGATTTTTTAAACAGAGGCGGCTTTTTCAAAACCAGCTCTAGTTGTTGACCGGGTTGGAGATTTTCCAATGTATGAGGTGTTTGTTTGCCGATTTCCTTGCCGTTGATGATAATATCAGCACCGGATGGATCGGAAGTAATGGTTAATGTCGTTTTCTCGACATCCGGTTCGCCTAGAACTATCCCGGAAACGGCTAAACATAAAAGCAAGGATGTTATAAGAATAAGCGTTACTTTAAGTTTCACGGTGTTACCTCTTTGCAATAAAAATTGATGCTAAACGTTGTAGTAAAAAACTTGATAATCAAGGATTCCCCCTCTTGATCATCAAGAGGGGGAATGGAAACATCATAAAACATCAGTAAAAATAGAGAACGAATTAATTAACGGATTTGTATTTGGCAACTAATTCATCATATTTTCCGTTATTTTTGAGGGTATCGATGGCGTTATTGATCTTCTCTAACAGTTTATCATTGCCTTTTTTAATGCCAATTCCGTAGTTTTCGGATTCAGCTCCGTCAATCTCAATAACTTTTAACCCGGAAATATTTTTAATGGTGTCATAAGCGACCAGATCATCCATAACCACTGCATCGGAGTTGTTATTGATCAAGTCTTGGACAGCCAAAGGATTGTTGTCAAAACGCTTCATTTTTACATCTTTAATCGTACTGGCATAAAGATCACCGGTGGTTCCGTTAAGTACGGCGATGGTTTTACCGATGAGATCCGCTGCACTGTTGATGGTGGTATTGTCTTCTTTAATGACGATGGCTTGGTGGGTAGAAAAATAGGGTTGAGAAAAGTCAATTTGTTTTAACCGTTCTTCGGTAATCGTCATGGCGGAAATTAAACAGTCATAGTTGCCGTTCATCAGGCCGGGGATGAGCCCGTCCCATCCGACATTTTGCATTTCCAGTTTCATTCCGAGTTCATCGGCGATCATTTGCATCAGTTCAACGTCAAAACCGGCAAAATTTCCATCTTTATCGATGTACTCGAAAGGAGCATAGGCTGCATCGGTACCGACTTTTAATACGGATTGGGACTTGTTACAGCCCACTCCAACGGTGATAAGCAGGGCTAAGGATATGAGAAACATTAAATACTTCTTCAATTATGACACCTCCAATAATTTGTCTCATATACCAATGGGCTAGAGATATTACAATTATATAACATCATTTTTCGGATGCCAATAATAATATAAGTTCATATTGCTGAAGAGTTTTGGACATGATATAATTTGTAAATAAAAAAAATAAAAGGCAATGAAGGAGATTGAAGACAGTTGGTTTTCCAGCGGTTTTCAGAGTAGTTTTGCCGGGGTGACATAAGAGAGCAGGTGGCGGTGTAAACCTGTCGAATCCGGTAATAGCGAATTACTCTCCGGAGCTGGCGGCGGAATCTTTAGTACGCTGGTTCGGGTACGCCCGTTAACGCGTGAAGAGGAGTGCTGTGGCGTTTTACGGCACTTAAAGTAAGGTGGTACCACGAGACTTTCGTCCTTATACGGGATAAAAGTCTTTTTTTATTATTTTAAGTTTTAGATTAAGATAAGGAGGAGGATACGATGTCGGTTATCGATGTCTTGAGGGAACGGGGATTTATTCAACAGACGACTCACCAAGAACCTCTGTACGAACTGTTAGAAAGGGAAAAAGTCACCTTTTATGTAGGGTTTGATCCAACGGCTGACAGTTTACATATTGGCCATATGCTCCCGATTATGGCTATGCATCATATGCAGGAAGCTGGACACCGGCCTATTGCCATTTTGGGGGGCGGTACGGCGATGATTGGAGATCCCAGCGGACGCACAGATATGCGGAAAATGTTAACTGAAGAACAGATTGATCATAATGCGTCCTGTTTCAAAGAACAACTTTCCCGCTTCATCGATTTTAGCGATGGTAAGGCGTTAATGATCAACAATGCGGAATGGCTGCGTGATCTAAATTACATCGCCTTTCTTCGGGAAGTCGGTTCCCAATTTTCGGTTAACCGGATGCTGACAGCTGAGTGTTATAAGTCCCGGATGGAAAGAGGATTGACATTTATTGAGTTTAACTACATGTTATTACAATCCTATGATTTTCTGATGCTTTACCGGAAATATGGGTGTAAGTTGCAAATGGGCGGAGATGATCAGTGGTCTAATATTCTTTCGGGTGCTGACTTGATCCGTCGATTGGAGAGAGGTGAGGCTTACGGTATTACGTTCCCCCTCTTGACTACCAGTTCCGGAAAGAAGATGGGGAAAACGGAGGCCGGCGCGGTTTGGCTTGATGCTCAAAAAACCAGCCCGTATGATTTTTATCAATATTGGCGGAATACGGATGACCGGGATGTGGAACGCTTTTTGGCTCTATATACTTTCTTGCCTATGGATGAGGTTCGTCGCTTAGGTTCATTAAAAGATCGGGAGATTAATGAAGCCAAAAAAGTGTTGGCTTATGAAGTGACCCGGTTGACTCATGGCGAAGAAGCGGCAAAAGAGGCTCAAAAAGCCGCTGAAGCTTTGTTTGGAAACGCCGGAGATGAAAGTGCGGTACCGGCGATTCCTCTCGACCGGAATGCCGTGGTATCAGGGTTACCTATTGCCGATCTGCTGGTTGTTGCCAAATTAGCTCCTTCTAAAAGCGAAGCCCGGCGGTTAATAGCGCAAGGCGGTATTACGTTAAATGATCAAAAAGTGACGGATACCAATCAAACGGTGACCATGGATGATTTCCCGGGGGATGAGGCGTTGATTAAAAAAGGGAAGAAGCAATTCCAACGGATCATCTTGCAATAAAATGTCATTCAAAACAGCGGAGAAATTCTTCTTCGCTGTTTTTGGTTAGATATGTATGTGTTAGGATATATAAATGAATGAAGACAAACAAGGTGATGATATGAAGCAAATTGTCGTTACAGCTGCTGTAATCGAAAAAGAGGGTCGATTATTCATGGCCCAACGGCGGCCTCAGGATTCAGAAGGCGGAAAGTGGGAATTTCCCGGCGGAAAAATTGAATGGGGAGAGGAGCCGCGGCAGAGTCTATGCCGAGAGTTACAGGAAGAGCTGGGGATCAGGGCTGAAGTTGGGCCTTTGCTCGATGTGATTTCAGAAGTTAAAGGGAATATGCATTTGATACTGCTTTATTTTGCGTGCCGGATTATCGAAGGGGAACCCAAACCCATCGAGTGTCAGGCAGTATCATGGTGGGCGCCTGATGACATCGATGGTCTTGCCAAACCCCCTGCCGATCAGCGATTTTGGAATGATTATCGTTCCCGGCGATTTATCGACTGAGTCTTTGGTACTATCTATCGAAAAAATCTAATATACAATGTTTTAAAATCCGATATAATAGATATACACAGTGTCTATTTTGATTATATTGTGATTTATATTTGATAGGGTGGCAGCATTGATGTCAGATGTTCCAATCTAACCAAATTCATTTTATAAATCGATAAATGTTTTTGGCGGGAGGACGACCGGATGGTCTATATCATATTAATTTTACTTGGAGTATTGAACATCGTTTTGTTTATCCGCAACCGCTCATTTGTGGTTCGGATTGTAGAGTTGAAAAACTGGGTTCAGAAAATTTTAAGCGGAACTTCCTTGGAATTACAGCCAGATCCGCATCATGACGATTTGGCTGAACTTCGGCAATCCTTCGTTACCATGTATACCCGGATGGAAGAGAGCCGGCGTGACATGGAAATGAACTATCAAAAGCTGCAGCTTTCCAGCCTTACTTTGGAGGAGAAATATGCTCAGGCCTATACGTTGCAGCTGATTCAAGAAGAAATTGCCCGTGAACTCGACAGTAATCAGCTGATGAAAAAAACGTTGGATATTCTACTTGGAGTATTTGGCAGTAAGTGGTGTACCATTTATATGGTCAATGAACAAAAGTCGGTGCTGGAACTCAAAGCTAACTCGGGATTTGCAGCTGCTCCTGTATATGACAAGATTATTCCGGTAGATGCCGATCATTTGGTGGCCCGGGCTTGTCGGGAACGGATGGTTTTTACCGATGCTGATGAAGCCATGGCCCAAGGAAAGACCAGCGGTAATATTGCCATCCCTCTGAGCGGACGTCATAATTGCCTGGGTGTGATGGTAATGGAGAATGAACTAGTCCGTATCATTAACCAAGATTTAATTGATTTTGCTAAATTGATCGCACAGGAATTAAGCTTGTCGTTGGAAAATGCGTACTTATACGATAAAATGCGGCGGATGGCTACCCATGATGCCTTGACCGGTGTTTATAACCGGATGTATTTGATGAATTATATTTCGGAATTGTTTGCTTCAAGACCTCAAATCGTTTCGGTGATTATCTTTGATTTGGATCATTTCAAAGCGATCAATGATCGGTACGGACATTTGGTCGGAGATATGGTTCTCAAGGAAACGGCACAGGTGGCCGGCGAAATGTTGCCGACCGGAATTTTGGCCCGGTACGGCGGGGAAGAATTCGTGGTGGTCCTTCCGGAAGTGCCGGTGAATGAAGCGGTCCGTTTTGCAGATAGCCTGCGCCATGCCGTTTTTGAACATCATTATCGCACCGATGACGGGCGAATGGTGGTGGTGACCCTCAGCGGCGGGGTGGCCGGTTATCCGGAGAACGCCGATTCGTTTGAAGGTTTGTTGCAAAAAGCGGATGAAGCTCTGTATTATGCCAAGAACAGTGGCCGTAACCGGATTTGCTTAGCCGACAAGGCCTGACAACGGGCTTGCGCCGATTGATTTTCCGGATATTTATACAACAGGAAATCCTTACTTGGAATGTCTGAAGTTGATGAAGTGTTACAAGAAGCGCCGAAAGGCGCTTTTTATTGTATGAGTTGACATAAACTTTACAATACAATCGGATATTTTGTGAAAAACGTGACGAATAATGTATAAATATTCATTAATTTTGATAGATTTAACATGAATGCAATATACAATGGCAACATTGTTGACATGGAATGACGATTTTGATAATATTTTGAGTATTAAAAGTATATTGTGATTGATGGCGGATTAAAGGAGGGGATTGTATGCTTAAAAATCGGTTATTATTGGCAGGCATTATTTTAGTACTTGTCTTTTCTCTGATCAGCGGATGTAATGAAAGCAAGACCATTAAGATCGGTACGATTCAGCCGATTAGCGGCCAGGTTTCCGCATACGGAATTCAAACCCGGGACGCCATTGCCATGGCTATCGAAGAGATCAATGCCAACGGTGGAGTTCTCGGCAAAAAGTTGGAATTGATCGTGGAAGATGATGAAGCCAGTCCCGAAAAGACGACCAATGCTTTTAAGAAACTGACGGCCAAAGACAAAGTGGTGGCGATCATCGGAGCGTTGACCAGTAAGTGTACCTTGGCCATTACCAAAGAGGCTCAGGCAAAAAAGGTGGTTTTGATCACTTCTTCTTCCACCAATGATACGGTGACCGATGCCGGAGAGTTCATTTTCAGGGCATGTTACAACGATTCGTTCCAGGGCCAGGTGAACGCCAAGTTCGCTTATGAAACCCTGAAAGCCAGAAGAGCGGCTATTCTTTATGATATTACCAATGATTATTCCAAAGGCTTGATGAGCAATTTTAAAGCCAAATTTGAAGAACTCGGCGGCCAGATCGTGGCTATCGAATCATACAGCACCGGCGATAAAGATTTCAATGCCCAATTGACCAAAATCAAGGCGAGCCAACCGGAAGTATTGTTTATCCCCGATTATTACAGCACTATCTCTCTCATTGCGAAACAGGTTCGGGGCCAAGGCATGACTATCCCAATGATGGGCGGCGACGGTTGGGATGAAATCACCAACAATGCCGGGGACGAAGTCATCGGCTGTTACTACAGTAACCATTATTCGCCGGATTCGGACGACGAGGATGTAAAAGCATTCGTCACCAAGTTCCGCGAGAAGTATAACATCACTCCGAACGCATTGGCAGCACTTGGCTATGATGCCGCTTATATTTTGGCCGATGCCATCGAAAAAGCAGGCAGCCTGGATCCTGTGAAAATTCAACAGGCGATGATGGAAACCGATAAGAAGATGGTGACCGGTTATATTCGTTTCAATGAAAAGCGGAATCCGGTCAAGTCCGCGGTTATGCTCAAAGTGGTGAAAGGCTCCGATGGGAAATTAACCACTGAATATGCTGGAACGGTTAATCCCTAACCAAAAGAATCGAACTTTATTGGATGTCAAAGTGATGGTATAATTGGAATAGAACGATAATGGGAGAATCTAGCTATTCTCCCATTATTGTTAAAATGGATTGGGCCCCCAGATCCGGATAATGATGTTGAATAAATGAGGTGGGTTTATGGGATTTTTACATGAATTTTTACAGCAAATGGTGAACGGGCTATCGCTGGGAAGCATTTATGCTTTGCTTGCATTGGGGTACACCATGGTTTACGGCATCGTTAAACTGATTAACTTTGCCCACGGAGATATTCTGATGCTCGGAGCGTTCGGAGGCTTCTTTGTTTTGGCAGCATATGGCGTCACCCCGCTGACGTTTGTCTTGGCATTATTGGTAGGGATGATCGTTTGCGCGGTGGTCGGTATCGTCATTGAAAAGACCTGTTATAAACCGTTGCGGAATGCGCCGCGGATCAATGCGTTGATCACGGCCATCGGGGTATCGATTTTTATTGAAAACGGGGCCCGGGTGGTTAAAGCGATTGGCCCCAATCCCAAGCAATTTCCGACTTTTAAAACAGTGAACTTTCCGATTGGAGATATCAATATCAGTCAGATTCAGATCATTGTGTTTGTAGTGTCTATCCTTTTAATGTTTTTATTGACTTATATCGTAAATTATACTAAACTCGGAAAAGCCATGCGGGCAGTTTCTTTTGACCGGCAGGCAGCATACCTTATGGGGATCAATGTGGACTGGATTATATCCTTTACTTTTGCTTTGGGTTCAGCTTTGGCAGCAGCGGCTGGAATACTTTTTGCCAGCGCTTATCCGCAGGTTGAACCGTATATGGGAATTATTCCCGGTTTGAAAGCGTTTGTTGCTGCGGTGCTTGGAGGCATTGGCAGTATCCCCGGAGCTATGGTAGGCGGGTTTATTATGGGAATTGCCGAAACCTTGACGAAAGGGTTTATCTCATCGCAGCTGGCGGATGCCATTGCGTTCGGGATTCTTATTTTGATATTGGTTGTGAAGCCTTCAGGTATTCTCGGTAAAAATGTCAGTGAGAAGGTGTAATTGCATGAAGAAGAATATTGCAAATGGGTTAACGCTTGCGGCTATTGCTGTGGTATTCACCGGTATCATGACGGCTCTGGTATTCTTTGGTGTAATTGATGAATATACTGCGCAGATTTTATCTTTGGCAGGGATCAATGTCATTGTAGCTCTGAGCCTGAATTTAATTTCCGGATTTACCGGTCAATTGGCGCTGGGGCATGCTGGTTTTATGGCGGTTGGCGCTTATACTACAGCCTATTGTATCATGAAGCTGAATCTCCCAATGTTTTTGGCGATTTTGATCGGTGGCTTGGTGACGGCAGTGTTTGGGTTGGTTATCGGATTTCCGACCTTGCGGCTTCGTGGAGATTATTTAGCTATTGTTACTTTGGGATTTGGTGAGATTATCCGGGTCATTATGATTAATCTAGAGCAAATTACAGGAGGGGCGGCCGGCCTGAAAGGGATTCCTTCCTTTACGGAGGATATATTACTTGCGCCGGCTCTTTCTTTGCTGTGGGTTTTTTCCGTGATGATCATTACGATTATTCTGGTGAGTAACTTGATCAAATCTTCTTACGGCCGGGCGATACTCTCGGTGCGGGAAGATGAAATTGCTGCTAATGCTATGGGAATTAATGTGTTTTATTATAAAATGTATGCTTTTACAATTTCGGCCTTTATTGCCGGCGTCGGTGGTGGTTTATATGCTCCTTTCTTTGGATATCTCAATCCGACGATGTTTAACTTTTTGAAATCCGTCGACTTCTTGGTTATTGTGGTTTTAGGCGGTATGGGAAGCATTACCGGAACGGTCATTGCCGGGTTTGTACTCACCTACCTGCAAGAGTTTTTACGGTTTTTACAGGATTACCGTCTGGTCATCTATCCATTATTGCTGATTTTCATCATGTTATTCCGTCCGAGTGGATTGATGGGGAATCGGGAGATATCGATTTTGGGCTTGTGGCAACGGTTGTTTAAATCAAAGAATCAAAGCCAGTCAAAGGTTGATAAGGCAGGTGAAAGGTAATGACAGTATTACGGGTAAAGGATATTTCAATTCTATTTGGCGGATTGAAAGCGGTTTCAAATTTTAATATGACTCTGGAAGAAGGGGAACTGCTGGGTTTGATAGGTCCAAACGGCGCCGGTAAAACCACCGTATTTAACATGATTACCGGAGTTTATCATCCGACCAGCGGAGAAATAGAATTTGCCGATAAGAACGGAAAATTTCAAAACACCACGCATATGAAACCCTTTCAAATTACACAAATGGGGATGGCCCGGACCTTTCAAAATATTCGCTTATTTAAAGATTTGACGGTTCTGGATAACATTCGGATCGCCTATCACTCTAATGTGAAATATAAAACCTTCGATGCTGTTTTCCGAACACCGGCCTTTTTCAAGGAAGAAGCAGAGATTACCAAAAAGGCGATTGAGCTTTTGGAAATTTTCAATTTAGGGCATAAACAGGCAGAGTTGGCTAAGAACCTTCCTTATGGTGAACAACGGAAACTTGAGATTGCCCGAGCTTTAGCAACCCAACCTAAATTACTACTCCTCGATGAGCCAGCTGCCGGCATGAATCCTCAGGAAACCCAGGATTTGACCCAACTGATTCGTTTTATCCGAGAGAAGTTTAATCTGACGATTTTACTGATTGAACATGATATGAGTCTGGTTATGGGGATTTGTGAGCGAATTATCGTATTGGACTACGGCCAGACCATTGCCGAAGGCACTCCGGCCCAAATCAGTCAAGACCCCCGAGTGATCAAAGCATATCTTGGAGAGGAGGTCGGCCTTCATGCTTAAAGTTCGCGGGCTTAATGTCTACTATGGAAACATCCATGCTCTTCATGACTGTAGTTTTGAAGTAAATGAAGGAGAGATCGTGACCTTAATCGGGGCCAATGGTGCCGGAAAGACGACGACGTTGCATAGTGTTTCGGGGTTGATTCCCATTCATTCAGGAGAGATTGAGTTTTTAGGGAAGTCGTTACGGGAGGTCCCTGCCAATAAAATCGTGGAGATGGGTTTGGCCCAAGTTCCGGAAGGACGCCGGATCTTTGCGAATTTGACGGTTATGGAAAATTTGGAGATGGGTGCTTATATCCGCCGCGATAAACAAGGTGTAAAGCAAGATTATGAGATGATTTTTGCGAAATTTCCCCGATTAAAGGAACGCTATCGGCAGGTGGCCGGTACATTGAGCGGAGGAGAACAGCAGATGTTGGCGATGGCCCGGACACTGATGTCCCGTCCTAAGCTGATGCTGCTTGATGAGCCGTCCATGGGATTGGCACCGCTGTTGGTTAAAGAGATATTCACCATCATTCAGGAGATTAACCGGACTGGAACTACGATTTTGCTGGTTGAACAAAACGCCAATATGGCCTTGGCTATTGCCAATCGGGCCTATGTGCTGGAAACCGGGAAAATTGTTTCATCCGGAGATGCCAAAGAACTGGCTGCCAGTGAAGCAGTACGAAAGGCCTATTTGGGCGGTTGATTGGATACAAGATGACTATAGGAAGATAAGTAAATCCCTGGATTTATCCAGGGATTTTTATTTTTAAGTCGGCTGTTACGGGAATAAAAAAACAGCCGCTGAGAGCGGCCGGTTGGAAAGGAAAAGTGGTTAGAAGGGAAGGAATTTTCAATGAAAAAGAGAGTTGTTTCTTTTAGTAAATTCCTATAATCTTAGTATAAGTAAATAAAAGCCCAAAATAAACAGAGTTTGGGTTACGGTTTAGTGAACAAATGGTTACATGGGTGACTTATTGGAGGAATTGTAAAGGATTTCTTGAAGAAAAGATTGTAAAAAGATATAATGAACGCAGACGCCACAGATTTGGAGGAGGATTGGAAATGGGTGAACGGGTTTACAATTTTTACCCCGGTCCAGCAACGTTACCGCTGGAAGTATTGGAAGAGGCTAGTCAGAGTTTTTTAGATTTTAATCAAAAGGGAATGTCCTTATTGGAGATGAGTCATCGGGGCAAGGATTATGAAGCGATCCAAATTGAAACGGAAAGCTTAATGAAAGAGCTGCTCGATATGCCCGCCAACTATCGGGTGTTGTTTATGGGTGGCGGTGCCAGTTTGCAATTTGCTCTTCTGCCCCTGAATTTTTTAAAACCGGGCGTGGAAGCCGATTACATCGTTACTGGTAGTTTTGCAAAGAAAGCTTATGAAGAAGCATCTAAAGTCGGTAAGGTAAATATTGCGGCCAGCACAAAAGGGAGCAATTTTGACCGGTTACCGACGATGGATGAGATTAAACTCAGTGATTCTCCGGCGTATGTCCATTTGACTTCCAATAATACGATTTACGGAACTCAATGGCCGGTATTGCCGTCCTTTGGCGGAGTGCCGCTGGTTGCGGATATGTCCAGCGATATTATGTCACGGCGATTTGATGTCAGCCAATTTTCTCTGATTTATGCCGGTGCTCAGAAAAATCTTGGTCCGGCTGGCGTTACGGTCGTTGTTATCAACCCTGACTTTTTAGAGAAGGCCAATACGGACTTACCGGCGATTTTGCAATATAAAACTTTCGTGGAGAATGATTCGCTTTACAATACTCCGCCTGCTTATGCTGTGTATATGGTTAATCTGGTATTGAAATGGATTAAGAAAAATGGCGGCGTGGCTGCGATGGAGCAGAGAAATCAGGAAAAAGCCAAGTATATTTATGATGTGATCGATGAATATCCTGATTTTTATAAAGGCCATGCTAAAAAAGATTACCGTTCATTGATGAACGTCACCTTCCGTCTGCCCAGCGAGGAGTTGGAAGCCTCTTTTGTGGCGGAAGGTTCGAAAAACGGATTGGTCGGTTTGAAAGGCCATCGCTCCGTCGGCGGTATCCGGGCATCGATTTATAATGCCATGCCGGTGGAAGGCTGTAAAGCGTTGGCGGAGTTTATGAAAGAATTTGTGAAGAAAAACGGATAATCCAAATAGGGATGAATTTTTCGAAGAGGCTGACACAGCCTCTTTTTATTTTAAAAAATTCATAATTTAGGGGGTGATCGTTCAAAACTAAGGTAAAGGAGGGGAAAGGGTTGACGGCTAAGCACGACATGCTTTCAGAGCAAATTTGTCAGAAGCTACAGGAAGATCAAGGCTTAGGGGTTTATGATTTAAAAGTGAGGGTATATCAGGACGGGGTGGTTCAAGTCCAGGGTATTGTAGATGTGTTGGAAGAAAAACTCCGTGCTGAACAGTTGATCAGCAGTTTTCCAGAGGTTAAAAAGATTGAGAACGATATTACTGTTTGTACGGATGGCGGTATTGACGATGAAGACGTGGCATTTGAAGTCAGTGAAGAGCTGCGGGCCAATCCTGAGGTTCCCGATTCGGTAGGAGTCCGGGTCGTCGGCGGTGAAGTGCAGTTGGTTGGCAGTGTGTCCAATTGTAATGAAGTGGAGGAAGCTCTGGAAACAGCGGCCAAAGCCCGGGGGGTCAGAGAAATCAGTAGTTTACTGAAGGTAGCCGAGACCGTTGATGATGTGACTCTTACCAATCAGGTTCAATCTGTTTTAACCGATGAATTGGCAATCATACCAGGCCGAATCCGGGTTAAGGTGGATGACGGGGTAGTCACTCTGTCCGGAAATACTCCGAAAGAAGTGGCTTTGGAGGCGGTGGATATCGCCGGAAGTGTGACAGGTGTTAAACGTGTGGTTAATCAGATTGATGATAGCCAGCCGAATCCTGCGGATTATGTGAAGATGGAAGATTAAGCCCCTGGTTTTTTTGGAGATAATCATTTACAAAGTGGAGCAGTTGAGTTTTTTCATTGGATTCCGGGTTTTCGATGACGATATCCGTTAAGTATGCCAGGAGCTTCCCGATGAGGGGGCCTGGCTTTAACTGAAACTGTTCGATCAAATCCTGGCCGTTTACGGCCAGTTTTTGTGTGTGGGGGGATTGCGCTTCAGCTGCTAATAGAGTAATTCGTTCAGAGAGTTCATTCCAGATGTGCCAAGTTTGACGTGTAATACGTCCGGTGGCTACGATATCCGCCCGTCTCAATTCCAACAGATCGGGAATAACTTGAGGCCCAACGCTATAGATCAGACGGCGGATGGCAGCGTCAGTGGCGTTGGAAGGGAGTTGAAACATATGCCACTGGATCAAATGGCTGACCGATTGGATGAAGGCTTTAGAGTAACGCAATCGGCTGAGAATTTTCTGACTCAGTTCGGCTCCCAGGCGGTCATGATGATAATGATGAACTCCGGTTTCGTCATGCTGAAAAGTGAGGGGTTTGGCCACATCGTGGAGTAATGCAGCCCAACGGAGTTCTAAACGGGGTTGAATGGCAGCTGTTGTTTCTAAAAGATGATGCCACAGACTGGGATAGAGGGAACTTTGATTAAATTGACGGACTTTCAGTTCCGGGATGACCTGAGTAAGTAGGCCCGATTGCTCCATGAGGTCCAATGCTGATCGGACATTAGTCCCAACTAACAGCCTGCTCAACTCATCGCGGATTCGTTCGGCGCTGAGCCATTGGGCAAAATCGGGATGAATCGCCTTGAGGGCTTTGGGATCAGGCCGAAGGTCCATGGTGGCTAAAAACCGGAAGAAGCGGAACATTCGAAGGCCGTCTTCTTTAAAACGTTCCTTAGGTTCTCCGACAGTCTGAAGTCGGCGGTGGTAGAGATCCTTGCGTCCGTTGTAAGGATCGATGAGCAATTGGGAGCGGAAATCATAAGCCATTGCATTGATGGTAAAATCGCGCCGGGATAGGTCGGTGAGAATATCATGAGTGAATAGGATATGATCCGGCCTCCGGCCGTCACTGTAGCCGATGTCTTGGCGCATCGTCGTAATCTCCACATGATGGCCTTGATGGACAACGGTGATTGTACCAAAATTTTTCCCCGAAGGATAGCTTTCTGAAAAAAGGGTTTCTACAGTTTCCGGTAGGGCATCTGTGGTTAAATCCCAGTCTTGGGGGGTGAGCCCCAGCGACAGATCGCGGACCGCTCCTCCGACTAAATAAGCTTGAAAACCATGACTGAGGAGAGTATGAGCACATTCCATAAGCCATTGGGGTATTTCTTTAAAGTTTAAGGTTTCAGTTGTGTTTAGCGGTCTTTGATAATTTCCGGATTTCACCGTATCACTCCCTGAATGCTTCATTATGGCTTTATTTTATCATAGTTCTGTGATTCTCTGGATTAACCGGGGAATTTTTTTTATTTATTAAGCATATGGTGATCAAAGGCGAGGAGGGGATTTCACTGTCTACGAAATCCGTTATTTATTTCCTTTTGTTTACGTTGATGGGACTGGGCCCTGTCGTTTTAATGCGGTATATGAGCGATAGGCCGGAACTGGTCAGGACGTTACCTGTGGTTTTAGTGTCTCAAACCGAGCAGAAAGTGTATCGGCTCGACTTGGAGGATTATCTCGTAGGGGTTTTAGCGGCTGAAATGCCTGCCCGTTTTGACTTGGAAGCCTTAAAAGCTCAAGCAGTAGCGGCGCGGACGTTGGCGGTCGGCCGAATGAAACGGTTCGGGGGAAGAGGAAGCCGGTATCATCAGAGTGCCGATTTTTCCGATGATCCCAATGAAAGTCAGGCATGGCTCAGCCCAAAACAGCTTAAATCGAAGTGGAGTTATTGGGAGTATGGCGGGTTTTATCGCAAGATCAAGAGGGCAGTGGAAGAAACCCGGGGAATTGTCATGGTCTACAACGGGAAACCCATCGACGCAGTATTTCATTCCACTTGTGGAGTAGGTACAGAGGCAGCTGTTAATGTGTGGAAACATGATGTTCCTTATTTGCAGCAGGTTTCCTGCGGAATGGACAGCCATTCCCCTCGTTATCATCAACATCTTTTTTTTGGATGGGACGAGGTGGCCAAACGATTACGGCTTTCGGTCAATGAGGCTCGCAATCTTAAAGTTGATGAAATAACCCAAAGCGGCCGGGTTATCCGCCTTAGTTGCGGTTCCCGTCAAATCGATGGACAGGAGTTTCGAAGAGCATTTCAATTAAACTCTAATGCGGTTCAGCTTGAAAAAACTCCGGCCGGGTTACAGATGAAAGTAACCGGGTATGGGCATGGCGTTGGGATGTGCCAATATGGAGCTGATGGTTTAGCCAAACGGGGATGGAAGTATCAACAGATACTGAGCCATTATTATCGGGGAATTGGTTTTCGTAAAATTAAATACTGAGATCGGATAAAATTTCCTAAAATGGTGAAGACTAGACTCGGGGTGATCGAATTGAAAAAGAGAACTCAGCGAGTCTGGTTGAATATGAAAGTCAGTATGCAAAAGCGATGGTTGGGAATTAAAAAAATGGCCAGCCAAATTTGGAGAGGCACAGCACCTTTACTGAAAGGCAGATATTGGATAGTTTATATCCTCTCTTTTATTCTGGGTTTCTACTTGTTCGGGCCAAGTCGAGGCTATGAGCAGTTAAAACAATGGCGGTCCGATTTAAACAACCGAACTGGAGTCGAAAGTATCGAAGCCTTAAAGAAAGAGATCGATTTGCTTAAAAAGGACCTTCGTAAAATTCAATCCACAGAAATTGAAAAACCTAATTTTAATCCTGAAGACTTTCGGAGTCCTTTGACCGGAGCGGTTATTAAACCCTTTGAATGGGTTAATTCCGGTGGTTCATGGAAACTCCATGCCGGAGTGGATATCGCGGCTCCACCCGGGAGTAAAGTTTTGTCAGCCGCTGACGGTATGGTAGTAAATGTGGACGAGTTAATTGACGGCAGTTTTAGCGTTCGTATCGAGCATGGTAATGGATGGGAAAGTCGGTATTCCAATTTGTCCCGGGTTACGGTTCAGGAAGGTGAAAAGGTGATACGGGGCTTTGTCCTGGGGACAAGCGGTGTTGCCGGATGTGCTTCCGAAGAGCCCAGTATTCATTTTGCCGTTTACCGGGATAATCAGGCAGTGAATCCGGAAGAACTGATTTCGGGATTGTCGGTCAGTATGGAATAATCCGAAGATCAGCAGCATTTACGGTTGTAATAATAAACATAATCCCCCTGCCCAAGCCATATATATGTAATAAAAAAACCGGGGGGCGGGGGGATGAAGGATTATATTCAAAAACGTGTATTGGATTTAAGTCATTTTATTGCCGATCATAATGCGACGGTCAGGCAAGCTGCCAAACATTTTGGGGTGAGCAAAAGTACAGTTCATAAAGATGTTACCGAGAGGCTGCCGGATCTTAACCGGGATCTGGCTGAACTGGTAAAACGGGTCTTAGAGATTAATAAAGCGGAACGACATATTCGAGGTGGAGAAGCGACCCGTAAAAAGTATCAAATTAAGAAAGGATTTCATGCCAAAAAAGGAGGATATTCCAAAAAAGCATAGAAAAATAGTAGATACGAGGAAAATACTGGGTTTGTCAGGGGGGCGGAGGCTTGAGTTGGCATAATTTTGTTACCGATATCGGGATCGATCTTGGCACAGCAAGTGTATTGGTTTATGTGAAAAATAAAGGGATTGTAATTCGGGAGCCCTCCGTTGTTGCTCTTCAGAAAGATAGTAATAAGGTGTTGGCAGTCGGAGAAGAAGCGCGTCAAATGATCGGGCGTACTCCCGGTAATATCGTTGCAGTGCGTCCCTTGAAGGATGGAGTTATTGCCGACTATGATGTAACTGAAATTATGTTGAAATACTTTATTGAACGAGTATCTCCGAAACCCCGTTTATTTAGGCCGCAGATCGTGGTTTGTGTCCCTTCCGGAGTCACCAGTGTGGAAAAGAGAGCAGTTTTGGAAGCAGCGATGCAGGCCGGAGCGAAGAAAACCTATCTGGTGGAAGAACCCATGGCAGCCGCTATCGGGGCAGGTTTAAATATTACTGAAGCCAGTGGCAATATGGTGGTGGATATCGGCGGTGGAACGACGGATATCGCCATTATTTCCTTGGGAGGTATTGTCGTCAGTGAGTCTCTTCGCGTTGGCGGGGACAAGTTTGACGAAGCGATTATCCGCTATATCAAAAAAATGTACAATATGATGGTCGGCGAACGGACTGCGGAAGATATTAAAATTCAGATCGGTTCGGCTTATCCTGATGGCGAAGGTAAATCCATGGAGATTCGGGGCAGGGATTTGGTTACCGGTCTACCGCGGACGATTAAGTTTACGTCGCTCGACACTTTTCAGGCTTTATCGGAACCGATTACAGCGATTGTGGACGGGATTAAATCAGTACTTGAAAGAACGCCTCCTGAATTGGCCTCGGATATTGTCGATAAAGGTATCGTGTTAACCGGCGGAGGGTCATTGCTTCATGGTTTTACCCGTTTGTTGGCCGAAGAGACGGGAATCCCCATCCATCTGGCAGAGGATCCCTTGTCCTGTATCGCATTGGGAACGGGTAAAATCTTGGATGATGAAGGTTTGAGCGGCATAAAACATAATTTGATCGTTGGCAGCCGTTCAATGTAATGTATGAAAGTTTTAAAAAAGAGTAAATAAACTAAAACCGGTCAGATGACCGGTTTATGTTTTTGAAGTAAACTGAGATGAAGAAATGGTTATAAAAGATGAACTAAGGACGTTCCGGGATGATCATCCAGGCGATAAAATATGCTATAATGACTGTAAAAAATGAAAAAAGAATGCTTACTGCGGCAACCAGCCGAACGACGACGGGATCGATATTCAGATATTCGGCAATGCCTCCGCAAATGCCAGCGATGATTCGTTCCCGGGAACGGTAAAGTCGTTTCATTAAATCGCCTCCTGATTACAGTATAACATTATTTAGAAAATGATTAAAAGGGGTTATGATGGATAATAATAGCCGAATTCGTTTGCCACGAACGTTGAATCGTAAAATATTACGGGCGATTCGGGAATTTGATTTAATCCGACCCGGTGACCGGGTGTTGGTTGGTTTTTCCGGGGGTAAGGACAGTGCGTTTCTGTTGTACGCTTTATCCATATTTCAAAAACACCGGATCATCCCTTTTGAACTGGCCGCTCTTACCTTAGATATGGGTTTTGAACGTCCGATGGATGTGGGGTCTCTCCGGCAATATGCCGAACAGTTGGGTGTTCCATTGCATATCGTTAAAACGGAGATCGCCAAGTACGCATTCGGTGATGATAATCCGGAACCGCCGTGTGCCACCTGCTCCTTTTTGCGAAGGGGAGCGATGAACCGTTTTGCCAAAGAAAACGGATATAACGTGGTGGCTTTGGCTCATCATCAAGATGATGCGGTGGAAACCTTTTTGATGAGCATTATTTACTCCGGACAGATTAAAACCTTTTTGCCCCGTACGGATCTTTCCCGTTCCGGATTGCGGGTGATTCGACCTTTGGTGTATGTGCGGGAATATGAGGTACGAAAAGCCTTATCTCTTATCAATTATCAACCGTTGCCCAGTCCGTGCCCGATCGACGGGCATACGAAACGGGCGGAGATGAAGGAGCTTATTCGGAACTTATCCAGGACGGATCGGCGGGTTTTCAATAATCTGGCTTCAGCAATTCGCGAGGGTAGGCCAATGGAACTTTGGCCGCCGGAAAGTCGGGCAAGGGATTGACCGGATAAAAATTTGTATGATATAATACAAGAAATTAACAGTACGATCAATAACGTTGAAGAGGAAAAGTACATGCAACGATGTAATGATAGCGAGCCCGGGATGGTGAAAGCGGGTTTACGGAGTTGTATTGGAAGTTCGCCTCGGAGTTGCCTGCTGAACCCGTTTGATGACGGCATTAGGTATGGCCGGATTCTCCCTCCGTTATCCAGGGAGCAGCCCTCACTTGTTGAAAAACAGGTCGCGGCTGAAAAGTGGACCGTAAGGTCAATTTGAGTGGTACCACGGAAGTAACCTTTCGTCTCATACGAGGCGAAAGGTTTTTTGTTTTGAAAGGGGGCGGATGACTTCTTTAGCCGAGTGAATAGTGTAAAACGGCGGAATATATCCGCCACCATAGCGAGTAAAGGAGGAAAAAACCATGTGGAATCCGGAAATGGAAATGATGTCTCGGAGTGAACTTGAAAAAATTCAAAGTCAACGTTTGAAAAATACAGTGGAGCGCGTTTATCATAATGTTCCTTTTTATAAGAAAAAGTTTGATGAAGCCGGGATTAAACCGGAGCAGATTCAAAGCGTGAAAGATCTGGCCCGGCTGCCGTTTACCACAAAACAGGATTTACGGGATAATTATCCGTTTAAACTCTTTGCCGTACCTCAGGATGAGGTGGTTCGGATTCATGCTTCGTCCGGGACCACCGGTAAAATGACAGTGGTCGGTTATACTAAACATGATATTAATATTTGGGCTGAAGTCATGGCCCGGACCTTTGGCTGCGGCGGGGTAAACCATAAAGACATCATTCAGGTGGCTTATGGTTATGGTTTATTCACCGGAGGCCTGGGTGCCCATTACGGAGCTGAGAAGTTAGGAGCGACAGTAGTTCCCATTTCCGGAGGGAATACCAAACGCCAATTGCAAATTATGGCTGATTTCGGGACCACGGTATTGGCCTGTACGCCTTCTTATGCGTTGTATATGGCAGAATCGGCAGCTGAAGAAGGGATAGACCTATCCGATTTGAAGCTGCGGGTTGGCTTTTTCGGCGCAGAGCCTTGGTCCAACAATATGCGGAAGGAGATCGAGGCCAAGTGGAATATCAAAGCTTTTGATATTTACGGGTTAAGCGAGATTATCGGGCCTGGAGTAGCCAGTGAGTGTATGCAACAGGATGGGCTCCATGTTTGTGAGGATCATTTCTTGGTTGAAGTGATTGATCCGAATACCGGTGAGGTGCTGCCGGACGGTGAAAAAGGCGAGCTGGTATTCACCTGTATCACCAAGGAAGCCTTGCCGCTTATTCGTTATCGGACCCGAGATATCAGTATCATTACCCATGAACCTTGTGCCTGTGGTCGGACTCATGCCCGGATGCATCGAGTGATGGGCAGGACCGATGATATGTTGATCATTCGTGGCGTCAATGTATTCCCCTCCCAGATTGAAAGCGTGCTTTTGGAAATCGGTGAGACCGAACCTCATTATCAACTGATCGTTGACCGGGAAGGAAATTTGGATGATTTGGAGATCTGGGTGGAAGTTTCCGAACGGTTATTCTCGGATGAAGTCCGAAAACTGGAACAGCTTGAAAGCTATATCCGGAGAGAAATTCAAAGCACTCTGGGGATTTCGGCCAAGGTGAAACTGGTGGAGCCGAAGACCATTGCCCGTAGCGAAGGTAAGGCGAAACGGATCATTGACCGCCGTGATGTATATCGACAATCATAAATTATATAATGATAGTGAAGGTGGCTGGTATCATCATTATTGAACGTTATCCAAACGAAATGCAGATGATAGCCGTTGAAAATTGTTGCGCAATGTTGCCTAAGGAAGCAGGATTTTCGAAATGTTCACACGAAAACCTTAACAAAAGATAAGGGAATAGATGGGAGGAAGCGGGATGAAGGTTAAACAGTTATCCGTTTTTCTTGAAAATAAATCAGGCCGTTTAGCGACGGTAACAAAGGTTTTGGGAGACAATCTTATCAATATTCGGGCGCTTTCCATCGCTGATACGACGGATTTCGGTATTTTGCGATTGATTGTGGATCAGCCTGAGAAAGCCAGCCGGTTTTTGAAGGAGAATGACTTTACGGTCAGTGAAACGGATGTTATCGCTGTTCAGATGAGTGACAAACCCGGCGGCTTGGCGGCTGTCTTGAAAGTACTGGAGGATATCCAGATCAATATCGAGTATATGTATGCCTTTGTTGGCCGCACAGATACCGATGCTGTTGTGGTGTTCCGGGTCGAAGATATTGATCGAGCTGTAGATTTACTTCAGAAGGCCGGAGTGAAATTGCTATGCGCTGAGTCAGTCTATTCCTTTTAAACCCAACGTGATGAATGAGGCAATACATTTGCCTCATTTTTTTATTGGCGAATGCACAGATTAGAAAAGGCGTAAAGCGTAAATAATGAAGAAAAGCGTAGTGTTCCGGCAAATTGACAATCCAAGCGGCTTGTGATAAGTTAAAACTAGTTTTAGCAGATGATGGCGGCGACCATTGGTTCTCAAGGGATTGGTGTTATCGGCAGACTCGATTTGATATTCAAAGGAGGAAGTAAAATGGTTTCGTTAACCAAAGTAGGCACGGGACAGGGTATTCAAGATAGTGAAGTCATGGCGATGCTGGAAGCGTCGCTGGAAGAGAAACGGGGAACGTTAAAAAAAGTGTTGCTTTTGCCGCCGGATTTTACCCGGATGCATTCGTATGCCGGCCGGATTACGGCGATGTATTATAAACTTTTAAGTCCTTCCTGTCAGGTGGATATTATGCCAGCTTTGGGGACGCATGATCCGATGACCCGGGAAGAATGTCTAGAGTTTTTCGGGCCTGAGGTTCCGTATGAGTCCATTGTGGTTCACAATTGGCGTAATGATGTGGTTAAAATCGGGGAGGTTCCGGGGGACTATGTTCGCGAAGTTTCCGGGGGTCTGCTGGATTACAGTATCAATGCTGAAGTGAACAAGCGGTTGCTTGACCGTTCCTATGATTTGATTATATCCGTCGGCCAGATCGTACCTCATGAAGTGATCGGGATGGCCAATTATAACAAAAATATCTTCGTTGGTTGCGGCGGTAAAGATACCATTAATAAGTCTCACTTTTTAGGTGCAGTGTATGGAATGGAACAGATTATGGGACGGGCGGATACTCCGGTCCGTAAGGTGTTTAATTATGCTGAACAACATTATTTGCAGGACATTCCCTTGATGTATGTTCTGACGGTTACTACGATGAAAGGCGGAGAGGTAAATCTGGAAGGCCTATTCATCGGCCGGGAGTACCGTCTTTTTGAGGAAGCAGTTAAACTAAGCCAGCAAAAGAATTTAACCTTTTTAGATAAGCCCTTGAAAAAGGTCGTGGTTTATTTGGATGAAAGAGAATTTAAAAGTACTTGGCTTGGTAATAAATCGGTTTACCGGACCCGGATGGCCATCGCCGATGGGGGCGAACTCATCGTATTAGGGCCGGGTGTCAGAAAATTCGGCGAAGATGAGGGAATCGACCGGTTGATCCGGAAGTATGGGTATGTCGGAAAGATGAAGATTTTGGAATATTACAAGCAGAACCAGGAGCTTCAAGAAAACCTGTCAGCTGCCGCCCATTTGATCCATGGCTCTTCGGATGGACGGTTTAAGATTACGTATGCTGTAGAAAAATTGACCCGTGAGGAAGTGGAAGGGGTTAATTTCAATTATATGCCTCTTGAAGAAGCGTATCGAAAATATGATCCGGCCAAGTTAAAGGACGGATTTAATACGCTTCCCGACGGAGAAGAGGTCTTCTTTATCAGCAATCCGGCCATCGGTTTATGGGCTGATAAAGCTAAGTTTCAATAATCATAATGGGAGATAGTTATGAAATATACTCCGGATGTACTTCAATCGCTCCAACCGGAGCATCCTTTCTTTATTGGTTTTGATTCGGATGGCTGTATCTTCGATACGATGGACATTAAGCAGAAGGAATGCTTTTGTCCGGTCAATATCAAATTCTGGGGCTTACAGGCCATTGCAAAATATGCCCGGGAAACGGTGGAGTTTGTGAATCTCCATTCCAAATGGAGGGGCTCCAACCGGTTTGTGGCCTTGATTAAAGTGTTTGATCTATTGGCAGAGCGGGAAGAAGTAAAGGCCCGGGGCTTTAAGCTTCCGGATTTGGAACCTTTGCGACGCTGGGTCGAGTCCGGTGTTCCCTTGGGCAATGCCTCTCTGGAAGAGGCCGTTCGTCAAACCGGGGATCCGGTAATGAAACAGACATTGGCATGGAGTTATGCTGTTAATCAGGCTATCGCCGATCTGGTCTTTGGGATCCCACCCTTCCCCTATGTGCGTGAAAGTTTGGAGAAGCTGTATCCACAGGCTGATTTAATCTGTGTTTCTCAGACTCCGGCGGAAGCTCTGGAACGGGAATGGAAAGAACATGATTTGGATAAATATGTGCGGATCATTGCCGGGCAGGAATATGGCAGTAAGGTGGATCATTTGAAACTAGCTGCCGTTGGGAAGTATCCATTGGACCGTATTTTATTGGTCGGAGATGCTTTAGGGGATTTGCAGGCTGCCAAAAAAGCAGGGGTCTCCTTTTATCCGATTAATCCCGGACATGAGGAAGAGTCCTGGCAACGTTTTTATGAAGAAGCCTCAAATAAGTTTTTAGGCGGAGAATATCGGGGAGCCTATGAGACAGGCCTGATTCGGGAGTTTGAAAGATTGCTGCCGGAGACACCGCCTTGGCAGTAAAAATGAGATAATTTTAAGATGAATGGATAATAGCTATGAGTGACTTTATTACATTAGGAATTGAATCATCATGTGATGATACCTCAGTGGCAGTAGTTGCCAACGGTACGAAAATCCTGAGTAATCAAATATCATCTCAACTTGATGAGCATGCCAGGTTTGGCGGGGTAGTACCTGAGCTGGCAGCCCGCTGCCATTTGGAAAGCCTGGTGCCGTTGTACCGGCGGGCCATGGAGGAAGCGGGTATTACGTTGGATCAGGTTGATTTGGTAGCTGTGACGTATGGGCCCGGCCTGGTAGGGAGTCTGCTGGTCGGGCTCTCCTTTGCTAAGGGATTGGCTCTCTCCAGGGGATTACCTCTGGTAGGCGTAAATCACATCGAAGGTCATATTTATGCAAATTTGCTGGAACATCCAGAGATTGAACCGCCCTTGTTGTGTCTGACGGTATCCGGAGGACATACGGATTTGCTTTATATCGAAGCATGGGGAAGGTACAGGATTTTAGGCCGGACGTTGGATGATGCAGCCGGAGAAGCTTTCGATAAAGTTGCCCGGGTATTGGGTTTGGGCTATCCCGGAGGTCCGGTCATTGACCGGCTGGCGAGAGAAGGTAAGCCAGATATTGAGTTTCCTCAGGTAAAAAGTTTGGCAGATCCCGATTCGTATCATTTTTCCTTTAGTGGATTAAAAACTGCGGTAATCAACTGGATTCACCGGCATAAGCAGACCGGGGAGCCGGTGGATGTGCCTCAGGTTGCAGCCAGTTTTCAGGCCAATCTTGTAAATCAGCTGGTCCGCCAGTTGGAAAAAGCTATTCGGGCATTTCCGGTTCGGGCGGTGTTGCTCTCCGGCGGTGTTGCCTCTAATTCTTTGCTACGTCAACGTTGTGCGGAGCTAACCCATAAAGAGGGACTGGCATTGTACTACCCGAGTCCGCGGCTATGTACTGATAATGCTGCAATGATTGCTGCCGCGGGGTATTATAATTATCATTCCCGGGGCAAAAGTTCTCTTCGGATCACTGCTGACCCCAATCTCAAACTATAAATTGTGGATAACTTTGACGGATGTCGGGAAACCATTGAGATGAAGAGGACGGTTATATACAGGTTAATTTGTGGATAAATTGTGGAATTTGTGAAGAATTCGGGAACATTTTGAAAAATAGGCATTCTTTCTTGTGGAAAACTTGTGAATAATGTGGAAACTTGTTGGGAGCGATACGAATGAATTGGGAAAACTTCTCCCAGGCTGATTTGGTTCGTTGGTGTCAGCCTCGTATTTTCCAACGGGGACAAGTCTGTTATCACGAGGGGCACTTAGTGAAAGCGTGCCGTTTTGAAAATGTATTGGCCGGGAAATTCCGGGGCGGAGGCGGAATTTATAAGGCATTGCTTTGGATGGAGGATGGAAAGCTCCTTTGGAAGTGCAGCTGTCCCTATCCCGATTTTTGCAAGCATCTGGCTGCTTTAGGCTATGCATGGCTGAATAACCGGTCTCTCTTTGAAGAGGTAGACAGCTTATACCGCCGGGTGATGGACGATGTTACTCTTCGGGAACGAATTACTCACGACCTTGTTGCCAAGAATCCCTTTGATTTCCTCGAACTTTGTCAGAGACAGTCAGGGCGCGATTTTGTTTCAGGTCGGGCGATTTTAAATATTGTTCGCCAGTTGTTTAAATATCCTCAGCTAAAACTGGCGGATGTTGAAAGTTTGTGGGAACGTCTACAGGGGATTACTCCTGTGATTGAGTCGGAGATTGAAAAAGGAGAAATCGGGATTCTTTTGCCCCTAAATGAAGTTTGGGAAGGGTTATTGAATGCATATCGGAGTGTGCCGGCTCCTGAATTGAAAGAGCTGCTTGTACAACAACTTCAATTACAACGTTCGTTGCTTCGATTTTTTTCAAAAGAAAAGCTTCAATTGTTTTATGACAGTTTAGTCTCCAGTTATTTTGATGTGCTTCTCTGGGATTTGGGGGAGGAAATTCGACCGGTATTACGGGAATATATTGAATCAAATCCCCAATGGCTCTCTACGATCTTAGCGACGGTGGAAAGCTGTGACGGATATCTTCAGTGGATTCGCATTTTTGAACTTTTGGAGGCTATTCCTGCTCTTCATCATCGGTTGCCGAACATTACCGAACGGTTACTTTCTGTTCGCGAAGGCCGGTTATGGTTGATAGACCGCTGGATGACCGAATGTCCGGAGGAAGCCTATCGTTTAGCCAAAAGAAGTCTGGTTAAGTGCAGTGGCGAAGAACGTAATATGTTTCGCGATCGTCTCATCGAGATCCATCGGCGGCGTTTAGAGTTTAAGCAGGCTGCAGCTTTGAGTTATATTCAATTGACTGAAACATGCGAGTTTGAGGAGTATATACGACTTAAAAGATTGCTTGAAAAGTTCCCCGATGATTTTCAGAATTATTACCGGAGACTGGTGAATGAACTTCGGGAAAAGAAGATGTGGCGTTTGCTTGGCCAAATCTTGTTGGATGCCGGTCAGTATCGGGATTTCATGGATGTTATATCTGGAATATTGGCAGAAAGGGAAGGGAGCGTTGGTGTACTTGAAATGTTGGCCAATTGGAAGGATCCGGCTATTCTCGAGTATCCCGTCTATCCAACTGTTCTGTTGCCGCTGTTAAAAGAAAGGCCAGGGCGTCAAGGAAAGTCAGTGCTTCGGTTAGTAGCCGCTTATAAAAGACTTTGTTTAGAAAATGAAAGCCGGGATTTGTGGGAGGCTTTTGCTTCGGAGGTAAGAGGCGGTTTGGAATCACAATTTTTGAATGGGCGTTTGAGAGCGTTGCTGGATTGATTTTTCAAAAAGAAAGCCTGGTGAGGATGTTGGATCGTCTGGAACTGGGGGGTTCCGCCATTGTGTGTGAAGTCCAAGGCACTGTGAAAGAGCAAGTTCAGCGGCTTCGGGAAAAATTTGATCCGGTATTGGCCAACGATATACCGGTGGAAATAACAGTGGCAGGGTCTTCGGGCATCGGGACCATTGCTTTTGGACAGGATGGAGCAGCTATTTTAGACGAATTAGCCCGTATTGCCAAGCAGTTGAAGCCCTTTGAGGCCCGATTGGGATCGGTTACCCGTTTTCCCGGAACGGATATCTTTGTATTTGAAGTCTTGCCCCGAGAGCCTTTTGAAACTATCTATCACTGGCTTTTGGGTTCTTCCATCGCTTTTGCATCCAGTATAAATCCTTTTTTTCCCCATTGTTCGTTGCATATTTGGGGAAAGGTTGAGCCCGAGCAAGAGGCGGAGATGATGCGTCAAAGGATTACCGGTTCATTTTGGGTGGATTCTTTTGCCGTCTATCAGCGAATCGATGATAAAGCGGTCGGGCTGGTGGATCGTTTTCGGTTTAAACCCTAAAAATGAAAGTCCTTATGGCTCAATTGGATGGAAGTTATGAAATTATCATGAACAGGTCATAATCCAATTGACGCAGAAGATAAGTAGTTATATAATTTAATTTAACTAAATATGTTGTTGCGGATGAAAAGGAACGACCGTAAACGACTGCAAAAGAGAGGAGGGCATCTGCTGAAAGCTCTCCAGTTCGTGAACGGATTAACGTTGGATTAAAACCAACAATGGACCACCTTGGACGCTCTGGCGAAAGCGAATGGCAATTCGCATAAGTCAGCGTATGGCAGCGATAATGCCGATCCGAGCGGGCATCCCATGGATGGATGTCAACAAGGGTGGAACCGCGGTTAATACCGCCCCTTTTTGAGGGGCGGTTTTATTTTTAGTATATGGAATTGGGAGGAAGAAAGATGAAAGTAACATTTCCGGACCAAAGTATCAGAGAATATCCTGATGGATATACGGCTTTGCAGATAGCGGAGTCTATTGGTCCGCGTCTTGCCAAAGAAGCAATCGCCGCCAAAGTGAACGGCGAATTAAAGGACTTAACCACACCGTTGTCCGGTGATATTGCCTTGGAATTGATTAAACCGGAAAGTCCCGAGGCCCTAGAGATCCTTCGGCATTCGGCATCCCATATTATGGCCCAAGCGGTGCTGCGGTTGTATCCTGGAGCGAAGCTTGCGATAGGGCCGGCGATTGATACAGGATATTACTATGATTTTGAGCTGCCGGAAAGCCTGAAGCCGGAAGATCTGGAAAAGATCGAAGCGGAGATGGCTAAGATCGTCAAAGAAGATTTGCCGTTTAAACGGTTTAATATGAGTAAACAGGATGCGTTGGAGCATTACCGGCAGAAAGGCGAAAAATACAAAGTTGAATTGGTGGAAGGCTTAGAAGACGGCTCCATCTCCTTCTATCAACAGGGTGAATTTATCGATCTTTGCCGCGGGCCTCATCTTCCGAGCACCGGACGGTTAAAAGCATTCAAACTGATGTCTGTCGCTGGGGCTTATTGGCGGGGAGATTCCAACCGGGAAATGCTGCAACGGATATACGGAACTGCTTTCTTCAGTAAGAAAGAGTTAGATGAATACCTGCACCGTCTGGAAGAGGCGAAAAAACGGGACCATCGCAAACTTGGCAAAGAGCTGGATTTATTCGATATTTTGGATGAGGGGCCGGGATTCCCGTTCTTTATGCCGAAGGGAATGGTTCTCCGCAATATTCTCGAAGATTTCTGGCGGCAGGAGCATAGAAAACGAGGATATCAGGAGATTAAAACGCCGATTATTCTCAATGAAGAATTGTGGCACCGGTCGGGGCATTGGGATCATTATCAGGAGAATATGTATTTTGTCAAAATTGATGAGGGCAATTTCGCGATTAAGCCCATGAACTGCCCCGGCGGTATGTTGGTGTATAAGCGTAAACTCCATTCCTATCGGGATCTTCCACAGCGGATGGCGGAATTGGGTTTAGTTCACCGGCACGAGTTGTCCGGTGCCTTGCATGGGTTGATGCGGGTTCGCTGTTTCACCCAGGATGATGCCCATATCGTTATGACGCCGGAACAGATCAAGGACGAGATATTAGGAGTCATTAACTTAATCGATGATTTCTATAAGGTATTCGGCTTTAAATACCATGTGGAACTCTCTACCCGGCCGGAGAATTCGATGGGTACCGATGAGCAGTGGGAAACTGCCACCGAAGCTCTGCGGAATGCCTTGGAAGTTAAAGGGATGGATTATAAGGTCAATGAAGGTGACGGGGCGTTCTATGGACCGAAGATCGACTTCCATCTGGAAGATTCTATCGGGCGGACCTGGCAATGCGGAACCATTCAGTTGGATTTTCAAATGCCGGAACGGTTTGATCTGAACTATATCGGTCCGGACGGTGAAAAACATCGGCCGGTTATGGTGCATAGGGTGGTCTTCGGGAGTATCGAACGTTTTATCGCTATCTTGACTGAACATTATGCCGGCGCATTTCCCACGTGGCTCGCGCCGGTGCAGGTTCGATTGATGCCGATTAGCGAGGATCAATTGCCTTTTGTCCAGGAGATTCAAAAGCAAATGGAGGAGGCTGGCCTTCGGGTGGAAGTGGATGGCCGAAATGAGAAGATCGGCTACCGGATTCGCGAAGCCCAACTTCAAAAAATACCCTATATGTTGGTGGTTGGAGAGAAAGAAGTCCAAGCGAAAGCAGTGGCTGTACGCTCTCGTAAAGAAGGGGATTTGGGCGTGGAAAATGTAGACGCGTTTATCCAAAGAATCCTGGATGAAGTGAAGAATTATCAGTAACGATATGAAAATATCCGACATCGATAGTTACTTTGGTGTAGTATAAGGCTGCCTGTTGAGGCAGCTTTTTACTTTGTCAATAAAGAAATATTTTTTTCTTCTATAGGTAAAAAAAGGAGTTGTGCCGAAATAATAATTAGGGAACACCGAGAGGTTGGTATTCAGTAGATCAAAATGGATATGGAGGGATGAACGTGATTGTACAAGATCGGATGTCCCGTAATCCGATAACGATTACGGAAACCACCCCTATTTTGGAAGCCGGAGAGTTGATGCGGAAACATAATTTCGCCCGCCTGCCGGTGGTCCGGGATGGTAAAGTGGTGGGAATTATCACCCAAGAAGACCTCCTGAAGGTCAGTCCGTCGGCAGCAACAACCTTAAGTGTCTGGGAGCTGAATTATGTCCTATCGAAATTGCTTGTGAAAGAGGCCATGACGAAAGAGGTTGTCACGATCGAACCTGAAGCAACCCTGGAAGAGGCAGCGTTATTGATGCGGTCAAAGAGCATCGGAGCTCTGCCTGTAGTCAAGGATGGGAAATTAGTCGGTATTATCACGGAATCGGATATTTTTGATGCCTTCATTGATTTGATGGGATTAAAAGAAACCGGAACCAGGTTGACATTGGATTTGGAAAACCGGATTGGCGTTATTGCCGAAGTGACTGAAATCATTAAGGAGCAAGGAATCAATATTATTTCCATGGCATTATTCCACCGGGAGAATAAAAACGGTGAACTGGTATTGCGATTAGATCGGAAAGATTGCGGCTCCTTGGTGGATTTATTAAACCATAAGGGATATAAAGTGGTTCATGTGGCCACTTGGGCTTAAGCTTTGAGTTCTAATTGAAACCGGACCAATCATAAACATTAGGCGTATCCATCATTAGCCCATCGATACACAGGAGGTTTGGCCAATGTCGGGCGCGGCACGGGGAAGCATCATTTTGATTGGTCTGGCGTTAATATTCCTATTTTTAGTCAGTACCCCCTCTGGCGGTGCGGTTTTTCCTAAAAACCGGATGGAATGGATGGAACGGTTTCGGATTATGCCGAAAACGATTCGGCGTCCGACATTGGTGGAGATTCCGGATCTGTCCTTGCCGGTTGCGCAGGAACAGTTGCAAACTTCCCGGCGAATAGTTGCCCCTGAAGTCAGAGGAGTTTATCTGACGTCTTGGAAGGCCGGGAATAGCCACTTTGTTGATGAACTGCTCCGGTTCGCTGAAATGGCCGGGATCAATGCCGTTGTCGTTGATGTAAAGGATGACAGCGGCCACGTCAGTTATATCAGTGAAGCAGGCGGCCCGGCGTCCCTGGTGAAATTTGATCCCCGAAAGCTTCTGGAGCGATTCAGAGAAAAGGGGATTTATCCAATTGCCCGGATCGTTGTTTTTAAAGATCCTTTTTTGGCGAAGCACTGTCCGGAGCTGGCGGTTAAGAATATCCGAGGCGGCCTGTGGCAAGATCGGAAGGGCCTTTATTGGGTTGATCCCTATAATGCCAGGGTTTGGGATTATAATATTGCCATTGCCAAAGAAGCAGCCCGGCTGGGTTTTGCCGAGATTCAATTCGACTATGTGCGGTTTACCAGTGACGGCCCCATTGCCGAATGCCGCTATCCTTCCCAGGATGGACGGACCAAAACGGAAGTGATTCGCGGTTTTCTGGAGCAGGCCGGACGGGAACTCCGGCCGCTGGGGGTCAAGATTTCTGCGGATGTTTTTGGGCTTACTTGCTCAGTGACGGATGATTTGGGGATCGGGCAGCGATTGGAAGAGATAGGGGCTGAGGTGGATGTGATCTGTCCAATGGTCTATCCTTCCCACTTTTATGCTGGCCAGTATCAAATCGCTGATCCCGACCGGGCGCCTTATCAGACGGTCCGCCGCAGTCTGGAGGATGCAAAAAAAACGGTTGGAGGCCTCTAACCTTCCAACGATTATCCGTCCTTGGCTTCAGGATTTTTCGCTAAAAAGCAGGTATGATCGGAAAGAGATTCAGGCACAAATCCGAGCAGTTGAGGATGCGGGTTTAACTGAATGGATTTTTTGGAATCCTTCGAACAATTACCGGATTGAGAAATATCAACCTTAGAAAGCGCGGGATTGAGGGCGGGTGATCAATTTTTTTTTATTTTTTTGGAAAAATTGTTTGTATTTCCGAAAATAGTCTGATATAATAATTTAGTCCGTAAAAATTACGGCCTCTTTTTCCTCAAACGGTTTCCGATTGAGGAATTAGCAGCATTCATGCAGGGAGGGAAACTCATGAAAACGTATTTAGCCAAACCTGGTGAGGTTCAGCGTAAATGGTATGTCATTGATGCTGAAGGCAAAGTATTAGGCCGTTTAGCCTCGCAGGTCGCCGCCATTTTGCGCGGTAAACACAAACCTGAATTTACGCCGAATGTTGACTGTGGTGATCATGTTATCATCATCAATGCCGACAAAGTTATTTTGACCGGTAAAAAAGATGAAAACAAGATTCATTACAGACATTCACTCTATCCCGGCGGATTGAAAGAGATCAAGTACAGCCATTTGTTAAAGACCAAACCGGAGTATGCGATCTCCAGAACCATTTGGGGTATGCTTCCTCATAATCGCTTAGGTCGCAAAATGATTACCAAATTAAGAGTTTATAGGGGCAGTGAACATCCGCATGCGGCTCAACGCCCTGAAAAACTTGAGATTGAGGCCTAAGAAAGGAGGATATAAAGATGCCGAGAGCTAAGAAGACGACGAAGTCAGTATATTATGGAACCGGTCGCAGAAAGTGTTCTGTGGCTAAGGTAAGATTGATTGCCGGTCAAGGCAATGTATTGGTGAACGGAAAACCGGTTGCTGATTATTTCGGTCGAAAAGTATTGGAACTGACTGTAAGACAGCCGCTGGCTCTTATCAACGGTGAAGATAAATATGATGTTTTAGCCAGTGTCCATGGCGGTGGTAAATCCGGACAGGCCGGAGCCATTCGGCATGGGATCGCCCGGGCATTACTTAAAGTAGACGAAGAGTTCCGCTCTCCGTTGAAGAAAGCCGGATATCTCACCCGGGATCCGCGGATGAAAGAACGGCGTAAATACGGTTTGAAGAAAGCCCGTAAAGCTCCGCAATTCTCAAAACGTTAATTTTTCGAAACACGGCCATTGGCCGTGTTTTTTGCATATAGGGGGATTGATTGTGGAACGGATGCTCATGGTTGCCGGGGGGCCGTTGTCGCCCGACCATTTATATCAGGAGATAAAGGATTATTCTAGCCGTATTATGGCTATTGACTCCGGTGCGGCTACTTTGTTAAGAATGGGCATTAAACCTGATGTGTTATTAGGGGATTTTGATTCTTTACCTGCGACAGATCTGGAGATATTGCTTCGGGATGGGGTCGAGTTCCTCCGTTTTCCGGCGGAAAAGGATCAGACCGATCTGGAGTTGGCGCTTGAGTGGGCCGCCAAACAGGGAGTGAGGGAGCTTCGTGTTTGGGGAGCTTTGGGGGGCCGTCTCGATCATACCCTGGCTAACATTGGGTTGTTATTGAAAGGGGCTCAGTTGGGGCTTACGGTATGGTTGGTTGATCCCCATCATGAGATTCGGGTCTTTGAAAATTACTTGCACTTAACGGCCAAGCCCGGATGGGCAGTGTCGTTGATTCCGTTGTTCACGGCGAAAGGGGTTTTAACGCGAGGGCTTAAGTATCCGTTAAACCGGGAAACCCTTCATTTTAATGAAGGTCGGGGACTTCATAATTCGTTTGTTGCCGAAGAAGCGGAGGTGTTTGTGGAGGAGGGAACGTTACTGCTGGTTTGTTTCGCGGAAGTATTGGATCAAACGGGAGGGTCAATGCCTTAATCCATTCTTTTTTGTCACTTTAAAAAGAGGTACTCCCATTTGACTGAAATCGGAGAAACTGTATATAATAATAGAGAATTGCTAGAGCAGTTTATGGCTTTTTCGAAAAGTTTTTGGGGGTGGATGAATGGCGCAGGCCAGACGAATAATGGTGAGTATGCCTGACAGTCTCCTCCAAGAGGTGGATCGATTTGTCCGCCGGGAAACGGGAAACCGCAGTGCGTTCGTTCGTGAAGCAGTTTTGTTGTTAATCGATGAACGGCTTCGAAAAGAACGCCTGGAACGTTGCCGAATCGGATACGAAAAAACCGGAAAATTAAATTTGGAATTGGCGGAAGATGGATTTGTCGAAGATTCCTCCGACCTTGAAATCTATGAAGATTATTTGATGGAGAGGGAATAAGAGTGTGATCCGTCGAGGTGACATTTATTACGCCAATTTAAATCCGGTTGTCGGCTCCGAACAAGGCGGTCAAAGACCGGTGCTGGTCATTCAAAATGATATCGGCAATACGTACAGTCCAACCACAATCGTTGCAGCGATTACTTCTAAAATTAAACGCGCCAAATTACCCACTCACATCGAGATCAGTGCTGCTCGTTACCGATTGGAGAAAGATTCGGTAATCCTCTTGGAACAGCTACGGACTATTGATAAACAACGGTTAAAAGAGAAAATTGATCATTTGGATGATGAAATTATGGCTAAAATTAATGAAGCCATCGAAATCAGTGTGGGTTTGAAAGATCTTCATTGAACCGGGCCTGTGAAAAAATGGACAGGACCGGTTTTTTTAATATTAGTTCCCGTTCCTTGGTTTAACTGGTTATTTCTAGGGGATCTTAAAGATAGCGAGATGATTAGCGGGTGCGGAATTATGAACGGTACTGCCCGATGCCTTGACCGTATTCCGGTAATTATGATAATCTGTAGTCAATGAAGTAAAATAAGGATTGGATTCGATGATGGAACTGTACATAGCTACTGATAAGGAAATGATCCGGTTGGGAGAACGCCTGGGGAGTAAGCTGAAAACGGGAGATCTCCTTTTTTTATTTGGTGATTTGGGAGCCGGAAAAACCACCTTAACCAAAGGAATTGCTACCGGCCTGGGCGTGGAGGAACCGGTGACCAGCCCGACATTTCAGCTGAAAAAAACGTATGATGGGAATATTACTCTTAATCATCTGGATTTATATCGGTTAGATAACCCTATGGAACTGGAAATTCTGGATCCTGATGAATTGCTCGACGAAGGGGTTACGGTGGTCGAATGGGGAGAACTATTAAAGGATAGGCTCCAAACGGACTATTTGGAGATTAGGATAGATATAGAGATGGAGTCAGGCGGCAGAAAAGTGACGTTGATGCCTTTCGGGGACCGTTATTGCCGATTGCTGGAGGAATTGAAATTATGTTGATTTTAGGGATCGATACGGCAACGCCATGGGGAACCATGGCTCTATGCAGGGATGAAGAAGTTCTTTTTGAAGTTACTCTTTGTAAATTAAAAGGTGGCGGAGAATATTTATTGGCTTTGCTGGAGCAACTGATGGATACGGCCGGGATTGGCTTCAAAGAGATCGATTTGATTGCAGTCGGCACCGGCCCTGGTTCCTACACTGGCATTCGGGTTGGACTTGCGGCTGTATCGGGGTTGGCCGAAGGTTTGCAAGTGCCGGTTTACCCTCTGAGTACGCTGGAGATCATCGCTGAAAATTGTCGGAGGGCTTCCCGATGGGTGGTGCCTGCCATTGATGCCCGGAGGGCGGAAGTTTATACCGCTTTATATGAGTCGACACCGGAAGGCCTGAGGGAAGTCCGGCCTCCGGCTGCCCGTCCGGTGGCGGAGTGGGCTCAATCATTATCGGATTTTCCAGAAATCATGGTATGTGGGGATGGAAGTAAGGAATATTTTGACATTTGGAACGGGTATACTAATATTACGATCGCTCCGGCGTATTGGGATCGGCCATTGGGAAGTTTGGCGGCCCAATGTGCCCGGAGGGACTGGAAGCCCGATTCCCAACAGGGAAATCTTCTGAAACCATCCTACCTTAAACGCGTTGAAGCCGAAATCCGATTGGAGGAAGCGAAGGATGGTAAAAATTCAAATCATGCCGATGACACTGGAGGATGTGGAATCGGTCGTTGAAATAGAGGAGCGTTCTTTTCCAATTCCTTGGTCCAGGAATTCCTTTTTATATGAATTGCTTGAGAATGAACGGGCTGTCTATTTGGTTGCCAAGGATGGGTATGAACGGGTGATAGGGTATGTTGGCCTGTGGATAGTATTTGATGAAGGGCATATCACCAATCTGGCTGTACATCCTTTATATCGGCGTCAAGGTGTGGCTCAAGCATTAATACAGGGTTTGATCGAGACGGTCCGCCCTATGGGGGTCCAACATCTGACCTTGGAAGTTCGGGTTTCCAACCGCCCGGCTCAACAATTGTATGAAAAAATGGGATTTGTGCAGGTGGGGATTCGTCGTAAATATTATCTGGATAACAATGAAGATGCCTTTATCATGTGGAAAGGTCCACTTTAATCCCGGGATATGGAATAAGCGATTAATTTGTATCTTTAACGTTAAAAATTTTTAAAAAAATTTTTTCAAAACAGTAGGAATTGGACAAGGGGTTGTTCAATTATATATACTACTAAGTTTTAGTTACAGACATAAATGATAAGGGGTGACGAGATGATAGAATCCTCAACTGCGAAAGCCATGAGCATGGTGGAACAAGACTTGCTTAAAATGGGAAATCTGGTTGAAGAAACGATGCGTAATGCCATTAAAGCCTTGCGTGAACAGAATGCCGATTTGGCCAGATTGGTGATTGAGAAAGATGATTTAATCGATAATCTCCAAATTGTCATTGAGGAAGAAATCGAACGGATGGTATCGAAAACCCCTCAGGTCGGGTTTGACTTGCGGCGCGATTTTACAACGATTAAGATTGTGAATGATCTGGAGCGGATTGGCGATTATGCAACCAATATTGCCCAAGTGGTTCTAGAATTGAAGAATGATAAATACATAAAACCGTTGGTCCATATTCCGAAGTTGGCTGTACTTGCCATGAATATGGTCTCAACAGTTTTAAAAGCTTTTGTAGAGAGAAATGCGGATCTTGCCGAGGCGGTTTGCCGGAAAGATGAAGAAGTCGATAACATTTATGAAGAAATTCAGGATGAATTGATTGGGATCCTAGCAGAGGATCTTTCCCCTCAGATGGCTTTCCAAGCCTCACGGTTTTTGCTCATTGCCGAATGGTTGGAGCGGACTGCTGATCATGCGACGAATATCGGCGAAGAGACGATTTATATCATTACTGGAAAACGGGTTAAATATTAATATTAACGATACGAATGGAGAACCACAAAGAAGCCGTAAGGCTTCTTTTTTTGTTCCGACCCGCAGTAAGTGTGTGTCCAGGTATAATCATAGCGTAGGATTCATACACATTAGCAGTACTTAATGTATCGAGGGGTTGGATGGAGAGTGCCTGTGGCGATGAAATCCGTATTGATGAAAATCGCACTGGTGGGTATATTGATTAGCGCATCGGTGATGGCTAGAGCGAATGATGAAGGTTCGACGGTTTGCTGCGAAGATGGTGAGCGGTTTGTCATTGAGAATACGTTGGAGACTTCCCAGGCAGTCCCAAAGGAATCCGCTGATTTAATCATTGTTGAACTCAATCGCTTTCGACTGACCTTATACCGAAATGGCGAAGTTTTTAAACGATATCCGGTAGCAGTGGGTGCGCCGAAAACGCCCAGTCCGGTAGGGGAATGGAAAGTGATTCATAAAGGGGGTAAATGGGGCGGCGGATTTGGCGACCGGTGGATCGGTATCAATGTTCCCTGGGGTATTTATGGAATTCATGGAACCGATAAACCCGGTTCTATCGGCTCCCGAAGCAGTCACGGATGTATCCGTATGTATAATCGTCAGGTGAAAGAGCTTTACAGTTTGATTAAGGTGGGGACGCCGGTTCATATTATCGGTCCGCTGCCGAAGGTTGCCTTGCGTAAAGAATACCGCCGTAACCATACAGGGAAAGATGTGGTAAAGATCCAATTTGCCATGCGGGCTGCAGGATTTGATCAAGGAGCAGCGGATGGTCGCTTCGGTCCGGCGATGGAAGAGGCGGTAAAACGGATGGAGAAATACTACGGTTTGCCAATGGATGGTATTCTTGGTCTGGATGAACAGTACATTTTGGGGCTGCGTTGAAACGGGGTGGGTCAATGATTGTCATTTATCGGCGGAGATGGATAATTCTCTTGTTTGTCATCTTATTCATTACCGGATTTTGGAGTGCTTATCTTTATCAGCGGTCCCGGGTTAAAATTGGAGAATATTATATTCGGGTGAATCCCACAGCGAAAATTAATCCGAATAAGCAATATCGGTTGCGCTTATGGGATTATCGGCTTCCGTTGGATTCTGAAGGTACATATGCCCGCTATCTACGGAGAGCTGTCCGGGATTTCCAAAAGCAGTTTCCCAATATTCAGGTGGAGATTAAGTTCTTGAATCTCTTGGACGGTGAAGAAGAGTTGCGACAGGCTCTTGTCCGCAATGAAGCTCCGGATGTCTATGCGTCCTTTTATTCCATGCCCGATTTTTATTATTTGCGTCAGATTCCGGTGGGGCCTTTTTTGACAAAGGAGGAGAAAAAAAGTTATCCGGAATGGATCGAAGAGTTGTACTCGATCGATGGGACCTTGTGTTCTTTTCCGCGCTGGGCTTCGGTGAACGTTTGGGTAGGGAACCGAAAATGGCTGGAAGTCAGTGGTATTGATATTGCCAAGGTGCAACAACAAGGGTGGGATTGGAATGACGTGCAAAAGATAGGGAGCCGGCTGCCGAAAGGGATCTTTGCATTGGCCGGTTATCCGATAACTGATGGTTTCTTGCAGACGCTGCGGGAATCCGGAAAACGTACTTCGGAAGTTAAAGCCATATTGGATCTGGTGGCCGGTATGGCGAAAAACGGTAAAATTTCGGTGAAACTGGAACATCAGGCAATCACTGGTTTCATCGAAGGTAAAGTTGCCTGTTTGGCAGGTATCCGCCCTTTAACCTATCGGAAAATTGTGGAGATCCTAGCCGATCATCGGCGGGAGGTGCAGGTTGATCCGGTGGTGCTGCCAGTTCCCAGATTACCGGGATTTGAGGAGATTCAGGTGGTGGACGGCGGGGTTATCAATGTCTATCGCAATCGGTATACCCGGGGAGATGATCATATTGCGGCGGCAATGGCATTGGGGTATTTTTTAAGCACGTATCAGGATGTGGGACCGTGGCTTACATTGGGCGTAGCAACTTTTCCCCGCTCTGATGGGGTTGCGGAGGATCTTGCAGCGGTAATGGATGGAGTGTTACAGCGGTCTCGACTACTGAAACGACAGGGAAATGAAACATCTTCTGAGCTTATGAAAGATCTGTTTGAAGGGAAAAGATCCGTAGATGCCGTCATTGAGGGGATGAATTTATAAATCTCTAATTTAAAACATATTTTTAACCAGCTTAATTGCTGGTTTTTCTTTACACTGCCTTTATGGTAATCTGTTGGGGGAAAACGGAAGGAAAAGGACGGTATTTTGTCGAAATGAATATTTATTAATCGGATGGAGGTTTCCATGGAGGCTGAAAAAATTTTAATTGCTGAAGCGGATTCCAGAACGGCAGAATTGGCATCGATTAAATTGTCCAATGCGGGATATGTCATGTTCACGGCTTCCGAAGGCAAGCAGGCTCTTGAAAAAGCGGAAGCCAATCTTCCCAGTTTATTTCTGGTGGGTCTGGGCCTTCCAGATATGGACGGTATGGAAGTTTGCTATAGGATAAAAAGCAATCCGATGTTTGAGGCGGTTCCGGTTATTCTGATGGCAGATGCCGGGTTTGATCGGAGCGTGCTTGAAGCTGGCCGGGTGAGAGTTGATGATGTATTAACTAAGCCGTTTGCTCCGAAAGTACTTTTGGCAAAAGTCAATGAGCATTTAGTCAATTATCGGTTGTTAAAACAGATCAATCCGTTGACAATGCTTCCTGGGAAAATTCATTTGAAAAATAAGGTCAATATGCTCATTGATTGCGGCGAACATTTTGAAGTAGTTTTTGTGGATTTAAAAGAGTTTGGAGTTTATAATAAGATCTATGGATTCGAAGCGGGAGATCGGATCATCCTTTATATGGTGAATATCTTGAAACGGATGATTGCTGAAGGCGGTGTCCCGGGGTTAGAACTTTTCCATCTGGGCGGCGATGATTTTGCGATTTTATCAAAGGAAATCATTCCTGAGATTTTCTATCACGAATTAATCGAGCTCTTCCGCCAAGGAATAGGAGAATATTATACTGAGGAAGACCGGCTGCGTGGCGGGATCGTGTATACTAACCGCCGGGGGATGTTGGAACAAAGTCCGTTGATGACCATTGATCTTGGGGTGGTTGGCAATTTTAAACGCCATTTTGGAGATTGGTTGGAGGTTGAAGCGGTCGGGGAAGAATTGTTGAAATATGCGAAAACCCTCCCTGGTTGCCATTGGGTGAAAGACCGGCGGGCAGGATAGTGTAATTTTACAAATTTCGGGAAACCTAGAATCAGGAGAGAATATATGCCCGATTATCCAGTGACGTTAACAGCGATTAAATCGGTTCTTGCCAAACATAAATTGGCCCCTTTAAAAAGCCTGGGGCAAAACTTTTTATTTGACCATAATACGTTGGAAAAAATCGTGAATGCCGGATCAGTGTCTGATGATGATCTGGTGTTGGAGATCGGTCCGGGGTTGGGTGCTTTGACTTGGCGCTTGGCAGAGAAAGCCCGTCAAGTGGTGGCGGTTGAATACGACCGGGGTTTATTTGGGATTTTGCAAGATTTATTTGCTGATAAACCGAATGTGGCATTAATTAATGCCGATTTTTTGCAGGTTGATTTGGATCATCTGTTTCAACCGTGGAATGAAAGTGCCCAACGTTTTAAAGTTGTTGCCAATCTTCCGTATTATATCACTACACCGCTTATCTTTAAACTGGTGGAGTCCGGCGTCCGCTGGGAAACCATGGTTTTTTTGGTCCAAAAAGAAGTGGCGGATCGGATTTGTGCGAAACCTGGCGGTAAGGAATACGGAACCCTCTCCGTGATGCTCAATTATTATGGATATGCGGAGCAAATTGGAACGGTATCGAAAAATGTATTTTATCCAGCCCCGCAGGTGAATTCGGCTATAGTTAGAATTACTCCGGATTGGGAGAGATTCGATCCCGAAGTTTATGCGTGTTTGCAACGGGTGGTGCAGGCTGCCTTCGGACAGCGCCGGAAAACCTTGTTAAATGCTTTTGGGGTGTTGATAGAAGATTTTGGTGGAAAGGAAGCTTTGGCAGGCTTTCTGGAATCGTCAGGCATTGATCCTAAACGCCGCGGCGAAACGTTGTCGGTGAATGAATTTTTGACGGTAGCGGAAGGCTTACGTTCTCGAAAGCAAAGGGATATGCGATGATCTTTATCAGTCCGACTAAGGGGAAGTTAACACTTTATCAAGTCAGTCGTGATTTGGCTGGGTTTGTTGCGGCAAATCCAGAGTCCAGTTTTAAATTGATTGTCGGAACCGATTCTCAATTAAGGGAAGAAGTATGTTATGTTACGGCCATTATTATCCTTCGCGAGGGTAAGGGTGGCCGTTTTTATTATGCAAAAGAGTATGAAAGAACGAAGCCCAGTTTGAAAGAACGAATTTTTTATGAGGCTTCGAAGAGTTTGCATGTTGCTGCTGAGCTCACTCGGTATCTGTCTGATACTGATATAACCTGTTTGGATGTAGAGATTCATCTGGACGTCGGAGTCCATGGTAAGACCAAGGAAATCATTAGAGAAGTGGTTGGCATGGTGACCGGGAGCGGCTTTGGGGCAAAAATTAAACCGATGGCGTACGGTGCATCTAAAGTTGCAGATAAATATACCAAATAAAATAAAACATATTGACAAGACAAGCGGGTCTCGAGTATAATAGAAAGCTTGACATTTTCGGACAAGAATGGTATAATTTTATCCATTGAGAGAAGAAAGAAGGTGAGGCTGTGAGAGAGGTCGGGGCTCTGGAACGGATCCGTGAGGATTTGGATTTGTTTGTTGGTAAACCCATTAAAATAAAAGCCAATCGGGGTCGGAAAAAGGTCTTTGAAGTTGAAGGGATCCTGGAACAAACATATCCGAAAGTTTTTGTTGTTTCTTTTAAGGAACGGCAGATTGAACGGAGAATATCATACAGCTATGCCGATTTACTAACTCAAGCCGTTGAACTTTCCGTCGGGAATAATCGAATTGGATTCGATAGCCCGGAGACAACTGGATGAGTTGAACCCGTCATCAGTGAATGACGGGTTTTTTTTATTCTTTAAGGAAGGATCGTTTTTAGGTAAAATATTCGATAGATGCTTGTGGGAAATATGTTCCGATCAGGTTAAAGAGAAGTTCTTTGAGTGCGGAATAATCCGTTTCATTGTAAAAATACTTGACCAGTCCGTATTGTCCGTATTTTCGGCGGCGTTTCGTCTCATCCAGATCCAGTCCAGTCCCAGGGAAACGCTCCAAAATGACATTTTTAGCCCGTTGCGTAAACCGATGGGTGATTAACTCAAAACTGAGATCCGGAGGGATAGGATGGAGATTTTCAGCCAGTTTGGAAAATAAATGGTCGTATCCTTCCTGATAACCTGGATAGGCAAATAGAGGAGCAATGATGAATCCCAAAGGATAACCGGCTTTGGAGAGTTTCCCGGCAGCCATAATCCGTTCCTCAAAGGAGGAGGTATTATGTTCGAAGCGGCGAATGATTTCTTCTGTATTTAAGCTCAACCGGAATTTGGTTCGTCTTTTATGGTCCAGATGGAGTAAGGGTTCGACAAAAGCGAATTTGGTCACGACACGCAGTTTTCCGGCAGGTTGTGTACCGAAGAAAGTGATGGCTTTGGCGAGAGAACCGGTAAGATGTTCAACGGCCAAGGGGTCTGAAGTACTAGCTGCTTCGAAAGTGGTGGTTTCAGGAAGCCTGGCGTTGATCGTATCCTCAACCTTTTCGAGGATTTCGTCGACATTAACATAAACCCGAATATAAGGTTTTCTGCCGAGATGAGTTTGGAGATAACAATATTCGCATCCTCCGGGGCAACCGGTACTCAGTGAAAACTCGAAATCGGCCGATGGTTTACAGGTATCAAACTTCAGGCTTCGTTTGACCCCTACGACCAGGGTTTGCTTGGCTTCTCTGTAGCTTTGTTGCGGATTGTCACCGGGGATACCGGTAACCCGGTTGTGGGAACCGATGGTCCGAATCTCTACATCCTGAGATTGAAAGTGGTTTAAGATTTTTTCGCCGAGAGGGTATTTTAGTGCCTCTTCTTCAAAGAAAACCCGTTTGGGTTGGAATATTTTCATGGAATTTGCCTTCCTTGAGAATATACAGGAATTATAATAGTGGAAACGGTACGTTATTCATAATGCTGTTGGCAGCCGGGATTAGGCCTTAGGAACGTGACCCGGTAATATATTTTCCCCTTCTTTTAATAATATTATGGAAAGTAATGCGTCGATGGAGGAAACATGAAAGCAGATTGGCAACAAAAGGCCGGTAGTATTTTAGCAGGAATTAAGCAACAACGGAATTATCCTATGGCAGAGCTGACCACATTTAAGATCGGAGGCCCGGCAGATTTATTGGTGGAGCCGGAGGATGTCGGTCAATTGGCACGGGTGATGGAATTTTGCCGGGAGTTTTCGGTGCCATGGATGTTGTTGGGTCTCGGGTCCAACTTGCTTGTCAGAGATAAAGGCATTCGCGGCATCGTCATCAAGTTGACGGGCGATTTTTTAACGTGGGAGAGAGATGGCAATACGGTTCGTGCTGGAGCCGGTATGACATTGGGGGACTTATCCCGGGAAACGGCTAGAGCAGGCCTTTCCGGCCTGGAGTTTGCCTGTGGCATACCGGGAACCGTGGGCGGAGCCGTATATATGAATGCCGGTGCTTACGATGGCGAGATGAGCCAGGTGCTTCAGCGGGTTCAAGCATACAGTTTGGATCAGGGACTAAGTTGGTATTCTAAAGACGAACTGGAGCTTGGGTATAGAAAGAGCCGGTTTCAATTCCGGCCGGAGATTATTGTAATGGCTGAATTGCATCTAACTTCTGCTGACGCCCAGACATGCCTCGATAAAATTGCGGATCTTACCGAACGGCGGGAGAGTAAGCAACCGTTGGAACTTCCTAGTGCCGGCAGCGTCTTTCGCCGGCCGGAAGGTTATTATGTGGGCCCTCTGATTGAAAAGGCCGGTTTAAAAGGGTATGCCATTGGCGGAGCCCAGGTGTCGTTGAAACATGCCGGGTTTATCGTGAATACCGGCGGAGCTACGGCTGATGATGTGCTTCGCTTGATCGCCCATATTCAACATGAAATCAAATCCAGGTATGGGGTTGAGTTGGTTCCGGAAGTCAAGGTGGTCGGAGAGGAATAGTTTTCCGAGAAGGTTTTTAAAGGGATATGCCGAAATAAGGCGAAATTAGGAAGAAAAAACATAAGGAAGATTCAGCATGAAATGGATCCGATTTACTTTAGCCTGTTTATTTCTGTTGGCGGTTTCTACTGCCGGTTTGGCCGGGGAAACAGGTAGTACCCAGCAGGAATCTCCTGTGGTTCTTTCCAACGCGGCAGGAACTGAAAGCCGAATGTTGCCGGCCAATATGGATGTTTGGACGTTGGATTGGTCTCCCGATGGGAAAACTGTAGTTTTTTCAGGCAAGATGCAAGGCGAGCCTGCGTCCAAGATGCGTATTTGGTATTGGCAGTTGGAGCCGGCTCAAATGCCGTCTTTGTTGACGAATACCGAAGGGTTGATCGACAGTTCGCCCCGCTGGTCGCCGGATGGCAGCCAGGTGGTCATGACGCGGCGGACGTTCAATAGCAGCAGCAATTTATCTTCAGCGATTTGGTTGAAGGATATGCGAAGCGGTGCCGGCCGGCAATTGACCACCGGGCCTCAGGATCGGGATCCGGCCTGGTCGCCGGATGGCAGCCAAATTGTGTTCACCCGGGATCAGGGGCCCTATCAATCCCAGTTGATGATCGTCGGGGTGAACGAGAAGGATGTCAAAGTACTGGCCGGAAACGGCCAAGAAATATTGCAGTCGCCCTGGTGGAGTGCTGACGGGAAAATCTATTTTACCCGCTTTACTCCCCGGCCTAAAAACGTAACGGTGAACGGACAAACCTATCAAGTGATGGAATATGGCCCGGGAAGTATTTGGGCGATTGATCCGGTGACCCGGGCGATGGAACCGGTGGTTCAAGACCGTTATGACAATCGTTCGCCGGTGTTGTCGCCGGATGGCACGAAATTGGCTTTTATCTCAGATCGGATCATCTCCAAAGAGGGTAATGGCAAGTTTGATCGGGGAAGCCTTTATATCATGGATTTAGCGACCGGACAAGTGACCTATCTCGTCAATAAGGTGGGCCTCAACGGTGGCTCGTTAAGCTGGAGCCCGGATGGGAAAAAACTGGCCTTCTTTACCTTCCGTAGCATTCGCCCGGCGGTATGGGTGATAAATGTTCCGGAAACATGATGAAAAAATTAATCGCCGGATTAATCCGGCAGATCATGAAAGTAAAAATTAAACCCGCTAAGGCGGGTTTTTTTATTTTGATAAACTCCTCATTTCAGTGAGGGTTTTGTGTTTGAGAATTGGAGTGATGTGGGTGTTGCTCGAATTATGTAGGGTAGTAAGTTAAACGTAAACTGATTGCATTGGGAGGTAAAAAGTATGGAGTTTATAAATGAATCTTTTGAAAACACGAAGGAAATTTCAAAAAAATGTAAAATTATTTGGTTCGCTATATAATCGTTAAGGCCTTAGTGATAGGCTCTTCGATGATTGATACCCAATCCAATGGTCTTTCCAGGGTAGGCTTTCTTTTGGAGGCATACCAGAAATATAAAGTGATGTTATTAGCAGAAATACATTTAATGCCTTGAACAATCGACGTTTAATTAAATATCTCTCTGGGGAGTGATATCCATGTATTGCCCCAAATGCCATCAAGATGGGGTTTGCCATTTTATGTGGAGTCTATACGTATTGGCGTTCGAAGGATAAAATTTAAGATTATTTCGATTAGCCGATATCGTTCGGCTCATTAATTTTTTCAGAAAATTTAATCAATAGAGATCTCTGGAAAGATAAAAAAGATCAGAATTAAAAATTTCCAACTTTGTTATTGCCTGAATGAGTTCCCCATTAGCAGGAAAACTAAAATTAATAGAGAAGTAAATCAAAATAAGTAATTTTTATGTTATAATTTTTAGGTTTGGAATTTGGGTTCAGCCGAAAGCCCTTTTCGGTTTAAAAACGAATTCATGAAATGATGGATGGTCCCATGATTGGATGATGTAGTTGGTTAACTGAGGTTAAGCTTTCACTGGGACTGTTTCTTATGCTAATTTAACCGGTGGGACGGCGAAATTGATTCCGGAGCGGATGAAACCGCCGGGTGAATACGTGTTTTTTTAGGCCGTCATTTGGCCATACTTTAATGAGGTGATTGTGTGTTTCAGCCGATTCAATCGAGTACAGTGGTACAGCAGATTATCGATAAAATTACCCAGTCGTTGATTAAGGGAGAACTGAAACCGGGGGACAGGCTGCCTCCAGAACCGGAACTGGCAGTGCAATTGGGAGTCAGCCGCACGTCGCTGCGGGAAGCTCTGAAGACCCTGGGAGGACTTGGCGTTCTGGTAGCTAAGAAACGGGGCGGAACCTTTGTGGCGACGTCAGCTTCCCAATTCATGTTGGACCCGTTGATCTTCGGGTTGATTATCGAGAAAGGGTCCAAAGATGAGTTGTTTGAACTTCGGGTTTTGTTGGAAGTGGACTCTGTCGAATTGGTGATTAAGAAAGCGACTCAGGCAGAGTTAAATATATTGGCCAAAGCGCTGGATGAGTTCGAAGAGAAGATGGCCGAAGGCGACCTGGAGTTACTGGGAGAGCTGGATTTCCAATTTCACCTGAAGATATTGGAGTTAACCAAAAATCCGACGTTTATTCGAATCGGCAAAATGGTGATGCATCTTTTTGCATATCCTATTAAAAAGACGGTGATGCAGGTCGGGCCGGAATATGTTTTAGAGAACCATCGTGCCTTATTCCGGGCCATTTATGACCGGGATTTACTCCGGGCCAAGGAACATATCGTTAAATCCTTTGAAACATCCCGGGAAAACTTGTAAAGATAAATTAGATTCAATCGGTTTTTCAGACTGTCCGGATTATTTACATGACGGCAACGAGAAAGGAGGCAGAATGCCTCCTCTTTGTTATTACCGGTATTTTTCAACTTGATATTTGCAACTTGGATTCCAGAAGATCCATTCTTTCAGCCCGGCATCGTGGACTGCTTTGATTTGGGCTTGAATCTGAGCCCGGCCGTACGGGTTGCCTAAGCTGAAGTCCTGAAGCCAGGGGCGTAACAGGGTGGTTGTAATACCGGCCTGTTCCAATCGCTTTTTAGCGTCGACCAGACTGCGGTAAACCGTTTCATATGGCTGTAAATCCGGGTTTTTCAACCCGAAATTCCCGGGGATATAGTGGGACGGGTAGACCATTGGGCAGACGATATCCACGCTTTCGGCAATTTTCTCAAAGCGTTGCCCGATGCCCAGGTCTGCATCGGCACTGGTTGTCAAGCCGAAGATATCGGCTGAGACAGGAACTTGGTAAGGCTCCAACTGTTTTCGGGCATATTGGAGAAACTCTTTGATAACATCTTCTGGTGCGTTGCCGTTATTGAAAGGATACACGCATTCTTTCACATTGCCATCGCTGGTGAAACGGACATAGTCGTATTGAATCTCTTGGAAACCTAAGGCGATAGCCTCTTTGGAGATGTCAATGATATAATCCCAGTATTCCTTGTTATATGGGTCGACCCAATGGAGTCCTTTCCGGTCAGTCCACAGTCCGCCGTTTTTATTTTTAACTGCCCATTCCGGTTTTTGATTGGCCATAAAAGGATCTTTAAATACCACGATCCGGGCAATGGGATAGATTTGATTTTCTTTCAATAAAGCGAACATCTTTTGGGGATCCCGGATTTTCCGTTCAAAAGCCTTGGTTTGGTTCACCAAAGGAATGGATGAACTATAGCTTAAGGTCCCGGTATCATCTTTAACATCGATCACTAAAGCATTGACTTCGGTTTCATTAATAAATTGAATAATGCGGGGAAACCACTTGTCCGAACCGGCCATCCATCCGGTGGCGTAAACCCCTTTTACATATTCAGGCTTGGTCCAAGGGACCTTGGTGATGGTTGGTTCTGTAGATTCGGTTGGTTCGGTTACGGCAGGAGCCGGTTGCAAAGGGGTATCGGCAACTGTTGTTTCACTGGAGTCAACAGGTTGCGTGGTAGCGGTTTCTTGAGACGGTTGTTTGGCGTAAATAATCCATGCGAACAAGAAAATGAGAATAAGAAATGGGAGCGGAATTAATAGCCATTGTTTTTTCATATTAATCACCCTGTATCTTGAAGTTCTTCCTTTTATTCGCTCTGTAAAAAAGAATTTCCTTTATTGAAATGCAGGAAAAGAGGGTTTTAAAAAAGGTTTAACCATATACCGAGAGCTCATTTTGTCCTTGCCGGATATATAGGAAAGCTTTATAATTAAGACGCAAAATGAAGTGTCGGTATTGGGGCGAGGAGGTTTGAACCACTGAGCAAGATTTTCATTGTGTATACTAATAGCGGTGCCGGCCATCGGCGGGCCGCTGAAGCCTTATATCGGATGACTAGCCAGGTTTTTCCCGAGGCGGATGTCAAAATTATCGATACACTGGATTATGCGACACCTGTTTTTCGGAAAACCTATCCCCAAACTTATTTAACCATGGTGAATCGGGTTCCCTGGTTGTGGGGTTTGATGTACCATTTGACCGATGTGCGGCTTGTTGATAGGGTTTCCCGATATTTTCGCCGTATCACCAATGGGTATCATTGCAAGTCCTTTGAAGAATTGGTTTTGAAAGAAAAACCGGATTTAGTGATAACCACTCACTTTCTCCCTAATGAAATTATTTCCAACTTGAAAAAGAAAGATCGCATCCGTCCGGTTCTGGTGACGTGTATTACCGATTACTATCCCCATGCCATGTGGGTGGATTCAGGCGTTGATCTTTATATTACACCGGATTCTTTGTTGACGCCTTATTTAAACCGGCTTGGAGTTTCCTCTGAGAAGATTCGGCCTTTTGGGATTCCGATCGATCCGGTGTTCACTCAGGAACTTGATCGGGCTGACATCCGGAATCGCCTTGGCTTATTGCCGGATCGCTTTACGGTGCTGATTGCCAGCGGCGGATTTGGAGTGGGTCCGGTGGAAGAGATGGTCGATGAGGTTTTGAAGATCAGACAACCCTGTCAGCTGTTGGTGGTTTGCGGCAATAATCCTCAATTACAGGCAGCAGTATCCCGGCGGGTGGAGGGAACAGCCCATCATGTTAGGGTTTACGGTTTTGTCGATAATATGCATGAATTGATGGAAGTTGCTGATATTATGATTACCAAATCCGGCGGGTTGACAACGACGGAAGCAATGGCTAAACATTTGCCGATGATCGTGCTCTATCCTATTCCCGGGCAGGAATTGAGCAACTGTCGGTTTGTTGTCGGGCAGGGAGCGGGTTGGCAGGTCAAAAATCCGCAGGAAGCACGGGAGCGTATTGAAACTCTACTGGAACAACCCGAACAGCTTAGGACGGTAAAGGAAAACGCGAAACGGTTAGGGCGTCCTCAGGCAGTCCGGGACATTTTGGAGTATATTCATGAACGTTGGGGTATTGGAGGAAAATATGGAGCTAAATAAAGTTATTGCCCGTTTAAACGAACTTTACCATCAATCTAAGATTTCGCCGTTATCAGAGGTTGAACTGGAAGAACGGGACCGGTTGCGCCGAATCTATTTGGATGCCATTCGGGGGCAGGTAAAAGCGCAGTTGGACCGGATAAAGATTGTCGATCCGGAAAATGCCGACGAACATGTGCATCAAGAGGGTTGTACCTGTGGGTGCAACGACGGACATCATCATTAAACATTAAATTACTCGACGGGGGTTGGAACTTTTTGCGGCATACGCCGTTTAACAAGATAATACAACCTCCTCCTTTTTCGATATATATACAGCTTTGCCAAAATACCGCTAAAAAGCGGTATTTTTGGTAATGCCGCTAGGATTGATCGTTACTGTGAAGGTGTGAAGATTCTCGCCGGAGGCATCGTAGGTAAATTGGGCTTGGATGGACTTGCCTTGAAGGATGTAGACAAGCCAGTGACGGGCGTCCGGCCACATATCTTCAAGAGGCAATTGGTCCATAGCGAACCAGACAGGGTTGATTTCAGCAGTTTCCCGGGCTTCTCCTTCCCAGTGGAACGCTGTAAAGAGATGAACCGAAAGGTTACTTTCGGGTTTACCGGTAAAGAAAAAGGCAATATGACCCACAGAATGTAATTGGGACGGGTCTACTTTTATACCGGTTTCTTCGAAAAGTTCCCGGGCGGCAGCATCCTGAAGGGTTTCGCCGGGTTGGGCCTTGCCGCCGATGGTAATTAATTTGCTTTGTCCAAAACCCGTTTTTTTCCAACCCAGCAATATACTTCTGTTTTCAGGATGGATCAGGATTACATTGGCAACAGTAATCATAAGGGGTCTCCTTAAGAAAGAGTGTCAGAAACGTGATTGATAAAGCAAAGCGGGAGGTTCCTCCCGAATGACGGAAGCCGTTAATCCCAAGTCTGCGATGAGCTGTTCCAGCTCGGACTGGTAAATCATAGCTTCCTCAAGGGTGGATGCGGTTTTTTCCAATTCAACCAAGAGCGGCCATCGAAGAATCGGACAATGCATGAGTTTCAAATGAATCTGGAGGGGTTCATAAAAACCGGTGCGATTGTTACCGCTGAACTCCATAAAGGGCAGAAAGTTTAAACGGGCCAGTTCATTGATGACCGAGGCCGGATCAGCATGACGCGGTATTCCACCCAATAATCGCAGGATTTGGCTGTCATCGATTCCGTTGGTAATCTCCTCATCAAGCTCTTCGCGGATATTGGCAAACTGTCCCTGATCGGGTCCTTTCCAACCGAGAAAGGTTTGGACCGTTCCGCTATTTCGCCGGATGGTGCCGATGCGGAGGATTTGGTCTTTTTCAAATAAAGAATGGCCGTAATGAATGGTTGTCCATGAATTTTCCCGGGTGAGGGACTCTTTTAGGAAGGGGATTCCGGTGAAAGCATCCTCAACCGTTGGGAATTGGATTCGCGTTTCGACTTCAAGAGAGACTCCAGTCATGAATACACTCCTTGGTATATAGTTTACTTAAATATTGTAATGGATTCTAAGGCCGGATTCTAGGGAATTTTCCGGCCGACAGTTTAGGGTATACTAAATATGAACGTAACAGGAGGAAGAACATGCAATGCAGTAAGTGCGGTGCCCAATTTGAAGGGGATGGAACGTTTTGTCCGAACTGTCGGCCGGCGGTGAGGGTACTCAGTCCGGAAGAGCGGGAAAATTTTCGAGGCATTACGATTGAAGATACGGATTTTCGAAATGATAGGGAACAGGAATACTCGGACACGGGACGGAGAGTTTACGTTAAACATATTCAACTCGGAACCGGTAATCTTCTACAACGGATTATTTTGGGTTTGGTTATTGCCGGACTCATTGTGGTGACGTTGCCATTTATGATGTTCATATTGGGAGCCGCGCTTTTGGGTTGGATGTTGACACGTCTATTTCGATGGTGAAGTAAGTATGTTGTAAAATTTATCGGAAAAATAGCAAAACCGTCCGGTTTTTTTGGACGGTTTTTCATTGCTTTTATAGGGTTTTGAGAATTTCCCGGACTCGGGATCCCATTTCTTTGGTTCCCACCAAGTGGCATCCGGAGAAGGCGATATCCGGGGTGCGGTAACCTTCCTCTAGAACCAGGCGAACTGCGGTTTCAATCTGTTCAGCTGCTTCGTTCATGTTGAAACTGAACCGGAGCATCAATGCAGCACTGAGAATGGTAGCCAACGGATTGGCTTTATTTTGGCCGGCAATATCCGGGGCGGAACCATGAGCCGGTTCGTATAGTGCCACCTCTCCTCCTAAACTTGCTGATGCTAGCATTCCGAGGGAACCGCCGAGCATCGACGCTTGATCAGTTAAAATATCACCGAACATATTTTCAGTAACGATGACATCAAACTGCTTGGGCCAACGGACCAGTTGCATCGCACAATTGTCGACATACATATGGGTTAACGTCACATCCGGATAATCAGCGGCGACAGCCGTTACCGTTTCCCGCCATAACCTGGAACTCTCCAGGACGTTGGCTTTATCCACTGAAGTCAGCCGTTTGCTACGCTTTTGAGCGGCTTCAAAGGCCAGGCGGGCAATGCGTTCGATCTCCCGGGTGGTATAGACCAAGGTGTCGATGGCCTCGCAGCCGCCATCTGGCAATTGACGCCGCTCCTTGGGGCCGAAATAAAGTCCGCCGGTGAGTTCCCGGAAGGTTAAGATGTTGACGCCTTGAACGACTTCCGGTTTAAGGGTTGAGCTGTCGATCAAGCTGTCGTAGACGGTAATCGGACGAAGGTTGGCATAAAGCCCCAATTCTTTGCGGAGAGGGAGTAATGCGGCCCGCTCCGGCCGGAGTTCCGGGGGTAATTGATCCATAGCCGGGCTGCCCACGGCTCCCAGGAGAACTGCGTGGGAGCTTTTGCAAAGATCCAAAGTTGCCTGGGGCAGGGGATGGCCGTATTTTTGATAAGCATCTTCGCTGATGAGGCCATGGGTGAACTCGAAGGTTGTATTAAATTTTTCGGCAATAATCTCCAGTACGGCAACGGCTTCGGGTACGATCTCCCGGCCGATACCATCACCGGGCAATACGGCAATTTTATACATGAAAGGGCTCCTTTCGTTCGGTAGCATAGTCAGAAAATATGTAATTTGGGTACGGGGTTTAGGTTCTGGGTTAATGTAAAGGGTCCTAGGTCCTGGGTTCTAGGTTTAAGAGGGAACGCGAATGCGTTCCTTCCATTACCTAGCACCTAGTACCCAGTACCCGGAATTTTTACCCTTTGCCTTATAAAGCTTCCGTCTTCTGTATTCTGTCTTCTAATTCTCCTGACTCCTGTCTCCTATCTCCTGACTCCTGATCAAGTACCCAGTACCTAGTACCCAGGATCCAATATTATTTCGTTCCCATCTTTCTCTTCGCATACTCGATCAAACCGCCGGATTGAATCAGTTCTTGCATGAAGGGCGGGAACGGGACGGCTTGAAAGGTTTGGCCGGTGGTCAGGTCGGTGATTTGGCCGTTCGATAAGTCGACCTGGACCTCATGGCCTTCGGCAATGGCGCTGCTGGCTTCGGGAGATTCCAAAATAGGCAGACCGATGTTGATAGCGTTCCGAAAGAAGATCCGGGCAAAGGAAGCGGCGATAACGCAGCTAACTCCAGCAGCTTTGATAGCAATCGGCGCATGTTCCCGAGAGCTGCCGCAGCCAAAGTTTTTTCCGGCGACGATGATGTCGCCCGGTTGTACTTTGCCGGCAAAGGTAGGATCCGCATCTTCCATGCAATGCAAGGCTAGTTCCTTGGGTTCACTGGTATTCAAGTAACGCGCCGGAATGATCAGATCCGTATCCACGTCATTTCCGAAGCGCCACACTTTTCCTTTGAGTTGACTCATTTTACACCGACCTCCTCTGGTCCTCCAATTTTTCCGAGAATAGCCGAAGCAGCGGTAACCGCCGGTCCGGCCAGATATACTTCGCTTTCAGGATGGCCCATCCGTCCGACGAAGTTACGGTTGGTTGTCGCAATGGCCCGTTCGCCTTTGGCCAAAATTCCCATATGTCCGCCCAAACAAGGTCCGCAGGTCGGAGTGGAGATGGCGGCGCCGGCATCGAGGAAGATATCAAAAAGCCCTTCTTTCATGGCTTGACGCCAAACGGCCTGAGTACCGGGAATGATGATCAAACGAACATTGGGATTGACTCTTTTGCCTTTAAGGATATAGGCTGCTTCCCGTAAGTCTTCGATCCGGCCGTTGGTACAGGAGCCGATAATCGCCTGGTCGATGGATACGTCACCGCATTGGGAAAGCGGACGGGTATTCTCCGGTAAGTGCGGGAAGGCCACTTGAGGTTCGAGTTTGGAGACATCCCATTCGTAGGTCTGGACATATTTGGCATCCGGGTCGCTGTGATAAACGGTAAAGTCTCGTTTGGAACGTCCTTTAACATATTCCAGGGTTTTTTCGTCAACGGCGAAGATACCGTTTTTGCCTCCGGCTTCAATGGCCATATTAGCCATGGTGAAGCGGCCATCCATCGAGAGTTCGGAAACGGCTTCTCCGGTAAATTCCATGGAGCGGTACAATGCGCCGTCGACACCGATTTGTCCAATGGTATAGAGAATCAGGTCTTTTCCTCCGACCCAGCGGGGAAGTTTCCCGTAATAGATAAACTTCATACTTTCCGGTACTTTGAACCAGGCTTCGCCTGAAGCCATCGCGGCTGCCATGTCAGTGCTTCCGACACCGGTGGAGAAGGCGCCCAAAGCACCATAAGTGCAGGTGTGGGAGTCGGCTCCGATGACCAGGTCACCGGGGAGTACCAAACCTTTCTCCGGCAGCAGGCAATGTTCAACCCCCATTTCGCCGACTTCAAAATAGTTCACAATACCGTATTTACGTGCGAATTCGCGAAGGGTTTTCGCTTGTTCGGCAGATTTAATATCTTTGTTCGGGGTAAAATGGTCAGGAACCAATGCGATTTTTTCATTATCGAAGACCCGGTCAACTCCAATTTTGGCGAATTCCTTAATGGCAACAGGTGCGGTAATATCGTTGCCTAAAACCATATCTACTTTGGCATTGATTAATTCTCCCGGTTCGACCCCTGTCTTTCCGGCGTGGGCTGCCAAGATTTTTTCGGTCATCGTTAAGCCCATGTTAATCACCTCGTTTAGTATTTTTAAGTGTTTCTCAATGTTTCATCGGCATATGTCTATGCAGCAATGGCTGTAAACTGTCAAGAATCGATTGGTAAATTGGTATTATTGTCAGACATAAAGAACGCTTGAATTAAAAATATTATATAGGGTCCACTAAAAAACGTCAAGAAATATCTTGGATAAAATTGAAGATTTTCCTGCAGAAAATAGTTTGAGAGATGATGATATTCAGCGAGAAGAAAATATATTTTGGCAAGATCTTGGATCCGGCTGTTTTGGGAGGATATTCATTGGAGACGTCGAAGTAATGTTAAATTGCAACTGGTATTATTTGTAGCTGATGATTAGGGTGATATGGGTGATCCAATTTCAAGGGGTATCGAAGATATATAGTAATGGCGTTGCTGCCTTGCATGATATCAATATTCATATTGAGAAAGGTGAGTTTGCTTTTTTAGTGGGACCGAGCGGTGCCGGAAAGTCCACTTTTATGAAACTGATCATTCGTAAGGAGCTTCCGACCAGCGGGCAGGTGCTGGTCGGCCATAAGAACCTTGCCAAGATGAAAGCCGGGGAGGTTTCTCTTTTACGGAGAAATATCGGATTTATCTTTCAAGATTTTAAGTTGCTTCCGCATAAAACCGTTTTCGAAAATGTTTCATTCGCCTTGGAAGTTATTGAGGCTTCTAAAAAGGATATTAACCGTCAGGTGCCTGCAGTACTGGAATTGGTGGGGTTGAAGGATAAGGCCAACATTTTTCCGTCGGAATTGTCCGGCGGGGAACAGCAACGGGTTTCATTAGCCCGGGCCATTGTGAATCGGCCCCATTTATTATTGGCCGATGAACCCACTGGCAATTTGGATCCGGAGACTTCATGGGGACTGATGGACTTGCTGCTGGAGATCAACAAGCGGGGGACAACCGTGATCATGTCCACTCATAATAAGAATATTGTCGATAAATTGCGGCGACGGGTCATTGCTCTCGACAGCGGTCGTATGATTCGCGATGAGCAAAAGGGAGGTTACGGATTTGAAAATTAAAACATTTTGGTATTTCACCAAAGAAGCATCGACAGGTTTGGCCCGTAACGGATTGATGTCTCTGACCGCCGTGATCACTATTACTTTGGCTTTAATTATCCTTGGCAGTTTTTATATCGTTGTTACTAATGTGAATCATTTTACCGAGATGGCAAAAGGTGTTCTGGAAATTCGGGTATATTTAAAGGAAGACGCTGATGCGGTTTCTTTGCAAAACCGGATGTTGAGTTTTGACGGTGTTAAAGAAGTTAAGTTCGTGTCAAAAACCGAAGCAGCCAATTGGCTTGGGAAGACCTTGGGAATTAAAGAACTCCACAATTACTTGGCAGCGGATAATCCCTTGCCGGATATGATCAATATCAGACTGGAAGATAATGTGGAATTGAAGGAACTTACTGCCCGGCTGGAATCTTTGCCCGGAATTGATGAGGTGGAGTATGGTAAAGATTTTGTCGAGTCGATGCTGCTGGTGATCCAGGTTATTTGGGTTATCGGGGTGAGCCTCGTCGTCATTGTCGGGCTGGTTGTATTGTATATTATTGTCAATACCATTCGTTTAACGGTTTTTGCCCGTCGTAAAGAGATCGAGATCATGAAATTGGTTGGGGCGACGGATTGGTTTATCCGTTGGCCGTTTATGCTGGAAGGAATTATGTTGGGGATGGGCGGCGCTATTTTGGCCACGATTATCATTTCCAAAGGATATCATCTGTTGATTGCTTATGTGAAAGAATTGGCGCCGTTTATTCCGCTTTTAAGCGAGCATATGGTAAACGGAGGATTGTTTTGGTTGGTTTCTTTGGTGGGACTGGCTTTCGGGGCTATTGGCAGTTTGATGTCGATCAAAAAGTTTTTGAAGGTATAAAAATGTGATTATCGGATGGTGATGGGATAATCGGTTTATCCTGCTTTCTGGTTTCAATGGAGGGGCAGAGCATGGAAAAGAAGAATGCTTTATTTTCCGCTCTTTTGGCGATCAGTTTATGTCTGGGTGTAGCCAGTATGCCAGGTTATGCCGAGACTGATATCCAAAAGAAGATCGTTCAAAAGCAAAAGCAGTTAAAGCAAATCCAACAGAAAGAAAAATCTGTGCTAAAGAATTTGCTTTCGACACAGAAGGAATTGGAAAAGATCAGCACCAACCTGAACCGTTTAACCAGTCAGGTTGGTGCCACGGAAAAGCGAATCGCGATGGTTCAAAATGAGCTTAACCAGGCTGAAAAGGAATTGAATGAGATACAAAATGAAATTTCCGGCCAGCGGGAAGTTCTGAATCAGCGATTGGTGGCTATATATAAATATGGGTATCAAAGTTATTTGGAGATTTTGTTTCGTTCCCAAAATTTTGGGGAATTTATCACCCGGTTTGAATTGATTGGTAACATTGTACATAAAGATCTGAGTATGCTTAAGAAGTTGCAGCATCAAATGGAGAAAATCGCCGAGAAGAAAAAAGAGATCGCTGAGAAGCAAATGGAGCTGCAGCGGGAGAAGAAGATTTATACCAAATTGCAAAATCAAACCAAAGATCAGCATTCTTTGTGGGCTTCCCGGGTTAAAATGCAACGCGAGCAATTGGCTTCGATTCAAAATGACCGTAAAAAACTGGAAGAAGCCTTGGATGAGTTGGAACGGACCTCCCGGGAGATGGAATCCCAGATTCGAAATCTCCAACATAACAGCCGGGAGAAGTTAGGTACCGGCGTCATGACCTGGCCGTTAACGATCAAGGGCCGGATTTCTTCCTATTTTGGCTATCGTGTTCATCCGATTTTGAAAAAGCAAAAATATCATTCAGGGATTGATATTGCAGCCCCTCGTGGAACTCCTATTTTAGCGGCAGATGACGGGATCGTCATCTTCAGCAGCACCAACGGCGGATACGGTAAGATGGTTACCATTGACCATGGAGCGGGGATTTCAACGGTATATGCCCATTGTGATGTATTGTTGGTCAGTGTACATCAAAAGGTTACCAAAGGGCAGCGTATTGCGTTGGTTGGTACGACCGGGCTGAGTACAGGGCCTCATCTTCATTTTGAAGTCCGGAAAAACGGAAAGCCCACCGATCCCTTGAGTTATCTGTAAAAGGAGCGGTTTATGTGTTGAAAAAACCTCAGCTGAGGTGGATAGGTTTTTTTGTTCTCCTGTTTGTTGTGGCTTCCGGAGTGGCCTGGTGGCTGCAGAGTAACTTCCGGCAGGGGCGATATAAAGATATTTGGACAGCGATCTATGTAATTGGAGCAGTTAAACTCCATTATTATCAACCGGTGAGTTTGATTCAACTGACTGAGACGTATTTAAAAAAGGGAAATATTTCAGATACCTTAGAGACACTGGGTGATCCCTATACCCGGTTTTTGGGGAAAGAGGAGTATACGGAGTTGCAAAAGGATACCAAGGGGTTTTTTGGGGGTATTGGGATTTATCTCATAGCGCAAGAGGAAGAACTGCTGATTTCTTCCGTGGTTCCCGGTTCGCCCAGTGAAAGGGCAAGATTGCAACAGGGTGATCGGATCATTGCCGTGGATAACGACTCTGTGAAAAAGCTGGGAACGGACGTGGCGATCGCCAGAATTCGGGGGGAAGTCGGAACAAAAGTGGCTTTACGGATTGTCCGTGGGGAAGGTATGAACCGTCAGGAAATTGATGTGACTGTAACCCGGGATAATATCCGGATATCAACGGTAGAATTGAAACTAAAAGATGATCCGATCCTCGGGAAATATGCTCACTTGAAAATTTCCCAATTTGCTGAGACCACAGCAAAGGACCTCGCCGAAAAAGTGAAGGAAATCTCCCAGTCGTCAGCTAAAGGGGTTATTTTGGACTTGCGGTCGAATCCCGGGGGTGCCCTTAATGCGGCTGTGCAAGTCGCCGGAACTTTCTTGCCGGATGGCACTCCGATTTTACATGTGCTCAGAAAAGGTCACGTTCAACGAAGCTTAATCGCTCCGTCCGGGTTTCGGTTCACAGAGATGCCGATGGTGGTATTGGTCGACAGTTGGAGTGCCAGTGCTTCCGAAATTGTGGCGGGAGCCTTGAAAGATCAGAAGCGGGCTTACTTGATCGGAACCCATACATTTGGGAAAGACCTGATTCAGGAAGTTAAAGAATTACCCGGTGGTACGGGAGTGACTATTACCATTGCCAGTTATCTGACATCCGGCCGGGTGAATATTCATAAAAAAGGCGTTTTACCCCATCGTGTCGTCGAAATACCCGGGGCAATGGATCAATTGCTGAAAAAGGGGGATCCGCAACCCTTCTTTAAAATGCAAGAATTACAAGAGAAAGAAGCGATAAAGTGGTTAAGAGAAGCGGTTGTCAAAAATCTGAAGATGGCGGGTTAATCCAAAAAATGAGCCGGAAACTTTCGAAAACAGGTGTGAAGATGCAGCCGTTATCTGCTCCGGTGCGCTCAGCCTGTTTTTTTTACGGAATATTTTTTGTCTTGATGGTTCTTTGCTCTATGATAACCGGTGTTCATGTTCAGACAGCAGCCGCCGGGGAATCTGTGTGGACCCCGGAGCAAATGATGCAAGTGTCGGAAGATTTTCGAAAAAGCTGGCAGCAAACCTTGAACGATCAGGGATACGATCCGGTTATTGTTGAGCGTCGGGAAACGGTGAGACTTAACGAAAAAGTTTTGGATTCGCAGACAATGACCTGGGTAGGTTTTTCAGAGCAGATTATCTTGATCGAAGCTGTAGATGAAAAGGCCCTGGTTCGTTTGGGGTTTTGTTTGAAGCAGACAGTACACAATTGGGGTTTGGAAGTTCAAGACATTAAGTGGGGATATCGTGAGCGACGGCTGTGGTTGCGATTGACAGTGGGCGGCTCCTATCAATTTGCCGGGCGTACCGGAACAGTTCGGATCGGCGAAATCACTATGATTCAGCCATTATCTAAGTCGGTATCTAAAGCTTTTAATTGGGAAGGTCTAATTCCGGAGACGCCGCCGAAACTCCCGGAAACTAAACCTGAAGAGCCGAAGACGCCTGATCCGGATGGAAAATCGGAATTGGCTGCGGAAGTGAAGGATATCCTGTCGGTAGCGTCAAAAGTTCTGCCACTGCCGCCGATATCTTCTCAAGTTCCGGTTCCGGATCTCCCGACGGTAAAGCGGAAAGCCCGGGTCAGTATCATCATTGATGACGTAGGATATGTTAAAGGCCCTGCAGATAAAATGCTGGAAGTGCCGGCTCCCTTAACGTGGGCCTTTTTACCGATGAGCCCTTATGGGAACTTTTATGAAGAGGCTGCCCGTAAACGGGGGTTCGAGATTATGCTGCATTTACCGCTAGAACCTTTCGATTCATCGGAAAATCCCGGGCCGGGACTGATCAAGCGGGAATGGACGGAAGAGGAGATCCTTCGGCAATTAGATCTTAATCTCAAATCAGTACCCAGTGCCCGCGGCGTTAATAATCATATGGGTTCGGCCGGAACCAGCGATCCGCGGTTGATGGATATTATCATGGCAGAACTTAAGCGAAGAAACCTTTATTTCATCGACAGTTATACCAGTAACCAGTCTGTGGCAAAAACGGCTGCCCGGAAACATCAGGTTCCCTTTGGACAACGCCATATTTTTATCGACCATTATGATAATTATGAGGCAAAGAAAAAAGCGTTGCAGGATGTGATCCGGATTGCTCTCCGGGATGGCGAAGCCATCGCTATCGGTCATGTCCGGGAAGGGACGGCGGAGGCGATCATCGAGATGCTCCCGGAATTTACCAAAGCCGGAGTTGAAATCGTGCCAGTATCGGAGCTGGTACGATGAAGAACATTATACATGACGATGAAAACATGATCAGGACCGGGCTCTGGCCCGGTTTTGTTTTGAAAGTCATGTAAATTAAAAAATAGGTTAATCTTTTGATGAATGATTCGTTAAATAAGAGGGATTCGTCATTGACCGTCGAATATATGATCGAATATATGTTCGGTTTGATACTTAATAGTGTGGAGTGAAAAGAATGGGACAGCTGTTTCGGTTGCATTCCGAATATCAACCGTGCGGGGATCAACCGCAGGCCATTGAAAAATTGGTAAAAGGGATAGAAAGCGGCATGCGGGATCAGGTGCTATTGGGTGTTACCGGTTCCGGGAAAACTTTTACCATGGCTCAGGTGATTCAACGCGTCCAGAAACCCACCTTAGTTCTAGCCCATAACAAAACGTTAGCGGCTCAGTTGTATAGTGAGTTCAAGGAGTTTTTTCCGGAAAATGCGGTCGAGTATTTTGTAAGTTACTATGATTATTATCAGCCAGAAGCCTATGTGCCGCAGACTGATTTATATATCGAAAAAGATGCCAGCATCAACGATGAAATCGATCGGCTTCGGCATGCAGCAACGTCGTCGCTGTTGCAACGGAAAGACGTGATCATCGTTGCCAGCGTTTCCTGTATCTATGGCTTGGGATCGCCGGAAGATTACGAAGCGCTCACGTTGTCGATTAAGTCCGGGGACTTCCGGGAACGAAACCAGATCTTACGACGCCTGGTCGGTATTCAGTACAGCCGGAACGATGTGGGGTTTACCCGCGGAACCTTTCGGGTGCGGGGCGATGTGATTGAGATCATTCCGGTCTACGGAGAAAATATTATCCGGATTGATCTCTTTGGCGATGAGGTGGAAAAGATCCGGGAGGTGGATGCCCTTACCGGCGAAATCCTTCAAGAACTGGAGGAAGTGAAGATTTATCCGGCTACGCATTATATCACTTCGGAAGAGAAGATGAAGCGGGCCATACAACAGATTGAGGCTGAGTTGGAGGAGCGTTTAGCCGAGTTACGCCGGGACGGATTGCTGTTGGAGGCCCAACGTCTTGAACAGCGGACCCGGTTTGATTTGGAGATGATGGCTGAAGTCGGCTATTGTCAGGGGATTGAGAACTATTCCCGTTTCCTGACCGGTAGAGAGCCTGGAGATGCCCCGGCCACCTTATTCGATTATTTTCCCAAGGATTTCTTAATGTTTATCGATGAATCTCATGTTACCATTCCTCAAGTGGGCGGGATGTATGCCGGAGACCGTTCCCGAAAAGAGACATTGGTGAAATACGGATTCCGCTTGCCCTCGGCCCTGGATAACCGTCCGTTACGGTTTAACGAGTTTGAAGAACGGGTTAATCAGGTCATTTATGTATCGGCCACGCCGGGTCCTTATGAAATGCAACGGGCTCAACAGGTCGTGGAACAGATTATTCGTCCGACCGGTTTGGTGGATCCGGAAATTTCGGTACGGCCAATTAAGGGCCAGGTGGATGATTTGATCGAAGAAATCCGGGTCCGGGTGGAACGGGATGAACGGGTATTGGTGACCACCCTTACGAAGAAGATGGCGGAGGATTTAACCGAGTACCTCAAAGAGATGGGTATTAAAGTCCGGTATTTGCATTCGGAAGTTGAAACTTTGGAGCGGGTAGCCATCTTAAGGGAGTTGCGGCTGGGCGTTTTTGATGTGCTGGTCGGGATTAATCTGTTACGGGAAGGCTTGGATTTGCCTGAGGTTTCATTGGTCGCCATCTTGGATGCTGACAAGGAAGGTTTCCTCCGTTCAGAGACGTCACTGATTCAAACCATTGGCCGGGCGGCGCGTCATGTGGAGGGCAAAGTGATCATGTACGCCGACAATATTACGGATTCCATGCGCCGGGCTATTCAGGAGACGGAACGGCGGCGAGAAATTCAGTTGCGATACAATCAGGAACATGGGATCACGCCAGAGTCGGTGAAAAAGGCTATTCGCGATTTGATCCAGGCAGAACAGGCTGCGGAAGAGAAAGTTCAGTATGAGTTGGAGCGTCAACCCAAACTGAGTCCGGAAGAGATCCGGAACACCATCGACGAACTGGAGAAAGCGATGCTGAAGGCAGCCAGTGAACTGGAATTTGAACGGGCTGCTGAACTTCGGGATGAGATTCGTCATTGGGAGAAAGTTTTAGAGAGTATGGGAGGTAGTCATGGCGGTTGATTATATTCGTATTAAAGGCGCCAGAGTGCATAATTTGAAAAATATTGATTTGGAGATTCCCCGGGACCAATTGGTGGTGTTTACCGGATTATCGGGTTCGGGCAAATCCTCGTTGGCCTTTGATACAATTTATGCCGAAGGGCAACGGCGCTATGTGGAGTCTCTTTCGGCGTATGCCCGGATGTTTTTGGGACAGATGGACAAGCCGGATGTAGATTATATTGAGGGATTGTCTCCGGCCATTTCCATCGATCAGAAAACTACCAGCCACAATCCACGGTCGACGGTAGGGACTGTGACGGAAATTTATGACTATTTGCGGTTATTATATGCTCGGATCGGCCATCCCTATTGTCCCCGTTGTAAACAGCCTATCACAATGCAAACCGTGGAACAGATCGTCGACCATGTGCTTCGATTCCCCGAGGGGACCAAGTTTCAGGTATTAGCCCCAGTGGTACGGCGGCGCAAGGGCGAATATGAAAAGTTGTTTGAAGATTTACGGCGGGATGGTTTTGTCCGGGTTCGGGTCGACGGCGAAATCCGGGATCTAAGTGAAACCATTACCTTAGAGCGATATAAGCAACATACTATCGAAGTGGTTGTGGACCGGCTTATCGTAAAGGAAGGAATCCAACAGCGGTTGGCTGATTCGGTGGAATTAGCGTTGAAGCTCGCCAAAGGCTTGGTGGGAATTATCACTTCCGAAGGGGACGAGTTTATTTTCAGTGAGAAATTCGCCTGCCCTGAATGCGGGTTCAGTTTTGAAGAACTGGCACCGCGGATGTTCTCTTTCAACAGTCCGTATGGAGCCTGTCCTGACTGTTTGGGCCTGGGGTTTAAGATGGAGATTGATCCCGAACGGATCGTGGATAAAGAGCGTTCCCTCAATCAAGGGGCGTTTAAATTTTGGAGTTCGGATCAAGATTCCTGGTCACTGCAATATCTTTTGGCTGTTGCTAAACATTATAAGATCAATCCGGATGTCCCGCTGAAAGAGATCAGTCCCGAGCAACTGGATATTTTGCTCTATGGAACCCGGGGTGAGAAGATTGAGATCAACTATCAAGGGCATAACCGGGAAATGCGTCAGGTGACGGCTTTTGAAGGAGTGGCCCGGAACCTGGAACGGCGTTATCATGAGACCAACTCTGAGTTTATTCGCCGGGAGATTCAGCGGTTTATGATCGTAAAACCGTGTGGGTCCTGTAAAGGGACCCGGTTGAAGCCGGAAAGCCTGTCTATCTATATCAATGGCCGTAATATTAGCGAGTTTACTCAAATGTCCATTGTCGAGGCTTTGGAATTCCTCGATAAGCTGGAATTGACCGAACGGGAAGAGGCGATTTCCCGTCAGATTATTAAAGAATTAAGATCCAGACTTGGCTTTTTGGTGAATGTGGGCTTGGACTATCTGACCTTGGATCGGGCCTCGGCGACTCTCTCCGGTGGAGAAGCTCAACGGATCCGTTTGGCTACGCAGATCGGCTCGTCGCTCGTCGGCGTATTATATATTTTGGATGAACCCAGTATCGGACTGCATCAGAGAGATAACCGGCGGTTGCTGGATGCGTTGAAAGGTCTGCGGGATTTGGGAAATACAGTGATTGTGGTTGAACACGATGAAGATATGATCCGGGAAGCCGATTATGTGGTGGATATCGGCCCCGGTGCCGGTGTGCACGGCGGCGAAGTGGTTGCTGCCGGAAGCCTGGACGATATTATGAATGAGCCCTGTTCCCTTACTGGTTTATATTTGTCCGGGAAAAGAGAGATTGCTGTGCCGAAGCAGCGGAGAAAGCCAAATGGAAAATATCTGGAGATTAAGGGAGCCCGTCAGCATAATTTGAAGAATATCGACGTTCGTATTCCGTTAGGGGTGTTCACCTGTGTTACGGGAGTCTCCGGTTCGGGAAAGAGTACGTTGATTAATGAAATTCTCTATCCGGTGGTAGCTACCCAGTTGAATAATGCGACAACCTTACGCCCGGGTGCTCATGATGCCGTTATTGGTTTGGAACATTTGGATAAGGTCATTGATATCAATCAAGCCCCTATCGGCCGGACTCCCCGGTCCAACCCGGCGACCTATACCGGCGTCTTTGATCAGATTCGCCAACTGTTTGCAGAGACTCAAGAGGCTAAAATGCGGGGGTATTCAGCAGGCCGTTTTTCCTTTAATGTAAAGGGCGGCCGTTGTGAAGCCTGCTCCGGAGACGGGATCATCAAAATTGAAATGCATTTTTTGCCTGATGTTTATGTTCCGTGTGAAGTATGTAAAGGGAAACGGTACAACCGGGAGACATTGGAGGTCAGGTATAAAGGTAAGACTATCGCCGATGTTCTGGAGATGACCGTCGAAGAGGGGTTGGAATTTTTCGGAAATATTCCGAAAATTAAACGGAAGTTACAAGCTTTGCATGATGTGGGCTTGGATTATATTAAGTTGGGCCAACCGGCAACAACTCTTTCCGGAGGAGAAGCTCAACGGGTGAAATTAGCCACCGAACTTGCCCGAAAATCGACAGGGAAAACCTTGTATATCCTGGATGAACCGACGACAGGCCTCCATTTTGCGGATATTGAGAAACTTTTGGAGATGTTACAGCGTTTGGTGAATGAAGGCGATATGGTGCTGGTGATCGAGCACAATCTGGATGTAATCAAAACAGCCGATTATATCATTGATCTAGGCCCTGAAGGCGGTAATCGGGGCGGAACTGTGGTGGCTTGCGGGACACCGGAAGAAGTGGCAGCCAATCCCAACTCCTATACGGGAGCCTTTTTGAAACCCCTGTTAAGGCAGAAATTAACCAAAAAAGAAAAAGCTATGGTATAAACGCTTTGAATCATAATGAAAGAGCAGCCCAATGGGTTGCTCTTTTGTTAGCTATGTTTCTTGGCATTAGGTGATGGAGGATCTTTGATAACCAATAACCGAAGACTGACTGCAGCCAGAGGCTGTTGAAACATAATGGCAAAGACCACAGGAATCGCTGTAATTTCCGGAAAATAGTTCAAGGCCATAACCAGGCCAGCGGTAATATTCCGCATCCCGATGGTATAAATAAACGTATTGATCAAGTCCGTTGATAACCCCATAATTTTACCGGTGAAAAAGCCCAACAGGTAACCGGAACAACCCATACTGAAGGTGACGGCCATGACCAAGGGGATGGCCGACTTCAGCAGGTGCAGGGAATTCCAGGCAGCAGCCATATTGGTGGCGATAACCATAGCTAATAGGATTTTCGTACTGGGCCCGGTGAAAAAACTGACTTTTCGTTTGATTTGGCCGCGGGTCAGGTCGTGTAGAATGACTCCGATGATCGTGGGGATGACGATCATTAAGAGAAGTCCGTGAATGAGATCATGGATATCAAAATGGACGCTGGTTCCGACAGTGACCAAAATGACCAACGGAACGACCAAAGGCGATAATAGGGTATTTAAAATAACGGCTGTAAGAGAAACAGCCGGGTTTCCTTTGGAGATGTTCACCCAGATGGTAGAGGCAACACCGATGGGGATGGCCGTACCGAGAATGACTCCGGCCCGGAGTTCGGGATAGTTCGGTAGAACGATGCCTGTGATGACTGTGGCCAGTAATGGTAAAACCACATGGAGGCAGAAGAAGATGACCATATATAACCTGGGCTGCCGAAAGGCCTTCATAAAATCCCGATAGCTAGATCCTAAGGCGATGCAGAGGGTCATATATGCGAATACATAGGGGACGAAGGGTTTAAAGGCGATAATTTGGTTATGAAAGAGGGCACCTAAAAGTATGCCTGAACCGACCACAAAGATCATTCGTTCTTCTAGGAAACTGTTAAGACGAATTCCTTTCCGCATTATAATCCAAGGTTTCATGGGTGCTCCTTTAGTGCTGTTATTTGACCGAGATTTAAAGGATAAGCTATAATAAAAACAATTATACCATTCGAGCTTTATACGATTAAACCTTCAAATTATGAAGATTTTATAAAAATAAGGAAGTTGATCAATGGTTACTGCAGAGGATCTAAAAATTTTGCCGGATAGACCTGGAGTCTATCTGATGAAAGATGTGGATGGTAATGTCATTTATGTAGGAAAAGCGATCTCTTTAAAAAACCGGGTTCGTTCCTATTTTCAGAGTTCACGGAATCTGAGTTTAAGGATTCAGTCCATGGTGAAACAGGTGGATCGGGTTGAATATATTACCACCGACAGCGAAGTGGAAGCGTTGGTTCTCGAATGTAACCTGATCAAAGAGAAGCGGCCCAAATATAATATCCGGCTTCGCGATGACAAGCAGTACCCTTGGGTGAAGGTCACGCTCCAGGAGACTTTTCCCCAGGTATATATTACCCGTTCGTTGAAGCAGGACGGTAGTAAGTATTACGGCCCTTATACCAATGTGACGGCACTCCGGGATACAGTGAAATTGCTGCGGCAGATTTTTCCGCTGCGGGATTGCCGCTATGATCTGGATCGGGAACGGGTGCCCCGGCCGTGCCTGAATTATCATATCAAGCGCTGCTTGGGACCCTGTGCGGGGTTAGTGAGTTCAGTTACTTACAGGGAGATGATCCGCCAAGTTTGCTTATTTCTTGAAGGCAGACAAGGAGAGCTGGCAGATCGGTTAAAGCGGGAAATGCAGGAGGCGGCGGAAAAACGGGAATATGAGAAAGCTGCCGTGTTAAGGGACAGATTGCGTCATATTCAGGCGATTATGGAAAAGCAAAAGGTGGTATCGGAGACGCCTGAAGATTTGGATGTTTTCGGCATTGCTCAGGATCGGCAGGGTTCTGTGGTTCAGGTCTTCCAGATTCGGGAAGGGAAATTGGTTGGACGGGAATATTTTATATTAGCTGAAGGGGAAGAAACATCTGGGGCCGAAGTGCTGGAAGAATTCATTACCCGCTATTATGACGGCTCGGCCTTCATTCCCAAAGAAATATTGCTCCCTGTCCATCTGGAAGGAGGGCAATCCATCGCCGAATGGCTTGGACGGCAACGGGGGAGCAAGGTTAAACTGCGGATTCCTCAGAAAGGGAACAAGCTTCAATTGGTGGAGATGGCTCGGGAAAATGCCGGCATACTGTTGGAACAGGAACGGAACCGGGATAAACAGCGGCAAAATTATATTACGGAAATTTTGGAGGAATTACAGACGGCCCTGGGTATGGATCGGCTTCCCAAGCGGATCGAAGGGTTTGACATTTCCAATATTCAAGGTACGGATGCGGTGGCGTCCATGGTGGTCTTCGAGGATGGGGCACCCAAAGGCAGCGATTACCGACGCTTTAAGATTCGAACCATTGAAGGGCCCAATGATTTTGCTATGATGCAGGAGGCGGTCCGGCGGCGATTCCGTAAGGGGCTGGAGGAACGGCAACAGTTAGCTACAGAGAACGGGAAGTTTGCCAAGTTTCCGGATTTGCTATTAATCGATGGTGGGAAAGGTCAGCTGTCTGCGGTGATGGAAGTATTGGAAGAATTGGGGTTGACCCATTTGAATGTTATCGGTCTGGCCAAGCAGGAAGAGGAGATATTTTTGCCCCATCGGGAGGATCCCATCCGGTTATCACGGCGTTCGCAGGCATTGATGTTATTGCAGCGGGTTCGTGATGAAGCCCACCGTTTTGCCATCACTTATCATAAATCGTTGCGGGCGAAAAGGACATTATCTTCGGGACTTGATGGCATCGATGGAATAGGGCCTAAGAAGAAGCAGGCGTTGATGAAACAGTTTGGTTCCTTAAAACGGATTCGAGAAGCCTCCGTGGAAGAGTTAATGCAGGTACCCGGGATCAATCAAGCGTTGGCTGAAGCGATTAAAGAACATTTAACGTAAAAGAGATAAGGGGGTAACCGGATGGTGGCTGACCATGCGGCGAATGAAGCATATCTGGGGTTTGCCCGGGTTTATGATGAAATGATGGCTTCCCGTGATTATCAGGCATGGGCAGCTTATGTCTCCGATTTGGCCGGAGATAACGGCATCAACCCACCCGGTAAATTGTTGGATTTAGCATGTGGGACCGGGAGTTTCTTGAAAGAGATGGCTGAACGGGGGTGGGACGTTACCGGTTTGGATCAGTCAGTTGCAATGTTGGGAGTAGCCCAGGAAAAGCTTCGGCAGGCTCATATTCCGGTGCAGCTTTATGAAGGGGATATGCGGGATTTTCGACTGGATGAAGAATTTTTGCTGATCACCTGTATGTGTGACAGTTTCAACTATTTATTGGAGCCGGAGGATTTGCTGCAGGCATTGGGGCAGATTAAAAGGCATCTGTCGTCCGGCGGTTTGCTCATCGCTGATCTCAATACCGAGTATAAATATAGGGAGATACTGGGAAACGGATCGTTCGCCGAAACCTTTCCTAATTCGGCATATATCTGGGAAAATGTTTATGATCCTGAAACACGGATCAATCGAATGGACATAGACTTTTTTGTCCGGGAAAAAGGGGATCTGTTTCGCCACATTCCTGAAACTCATCTGCAACGGTATTATTCACCGGAAGAAATTATGGAGCTTGCCCGGGAAGCTGGGTTTACCGAGGTGAGTTTGTGGGAAGCTTTTACGAAAAATTCTTTGAACACCATGGCTGAGGATGAACTGTTCCGAATGGAGGAGTCCCGTGCTGCTTTGGAGGATGGGGATCCTTATGAACTGGGCCGGATGTTTTTGGTAGCACGGTAATTGAAAAGCAAAGGGATCCGGATCTGGATCAAAAAAAAGGCGCCCATCAGGGCGCCTTTTGAATTGGACAAAAATTATGCAGCTTTCGGCATAAATACCGGAGCGTTGAAGGCTTGTTTTTCGCCGATGATTTCGATTCTTCCTTTGAGTTCGGGTTTGAGTTTGCCACCGAAATTGATGATATAGTCGATAATGACATCCCGCATGAAGAGGGAGGAATCATATTTATCGGTGGCATTTTTGAACATGTCATAACCGTCGCCGCCGCTGGCCGTGAAGGAGTTGGTGGCGATCCGGTACGTCCGGTTGGGATCGATAGGTTGGCCGTTGATCAAAACATTTTCACATTTTCCAGTGGTGTAATTGATGGTAAATTTCACACCTTCTGAAACCTGTGGGAAACCGCCTTTGCCCTGCGGAATGGTAGCAATAAAGTCAAAGAGGGCTTGAACATCCGTTCCTTTTAGGGAGACAACCACCAGAGAGTTGTCGAAGGGAGATACTTCATAAATATGTCTCTTGGTGATGGGCCCTTTCGGCAGGCTGGTCCGGATTCCGCCGCTGTTTTGAATGGCAAAATCCACGTTGAGGTGTCTGACTCCCCAGAGGGTGGCATCAGCAACTAAGTTTCCGATGGCGGTCTCTTTTTTACGGACATCCTGTTGAGGGAAGATATCTTCCGCCTCGCCGATGACTTTGGCTAATTCTTCGTTAACCCGTTCGGCATAGGGTTTCAACAAGGCTAATAATTCGGGATCTTCCGGTATTTCTTGGGTGAGGTATTTGAGTTCTTTGGTTCCGTCCGGTTTGGTCGCTTGGGTCCGAACATTAATGGGAATAGCTTCCCATTTCAACCCGGTTACTTTTTTGTTGGAAATTGTTAAGGTGGCTTTTCCTAAATAAATACCCCATTGATAGTCCTGAACGATGGGTACATTGTTAACGTAGATCGGTGCCGCGATCTGGGTATGGGTATGGCCGTCGATGATCAGGTCGATACCAGGAACTTCTTTGGCCAGTTTTTTAGAACCTTTTTCAGCATCTTCGTAAATTCCTAAATGAACAAGAGCGATAACGATATCAGCTCTTTTCCGCAGTTCGGGAACTAATTTTTTGGCAGTAGCCACTTCATCTTCGATGATCACATGTTTGAGGACTTCCGGATTGCTGATGGTTTCCGTTTCTTTGGTAGTTAATCCGAAGATGGCAACTTTGAAACCTTTAAATTCTTTGATGATATAAGGATGGTTTAAATATTTCCCGTCCTTGGTTTTGACATTGGCAGAGATGAACGGGGTTTTAATGGAATTAACTTGTTTTTTGAGGAGTTCAATGGAATTGTCAAATTCATGATTTCCAAGGGTAATCGCATCATATCCCATGTACTCCATGCCCTTTAGGTCGGGCTCTGCTTTGAAGAAGTTGGATTCAGGCCGGCCGGTGTTGAAATCTCCGGCATCTAAAAGAAGCACATTCGGATGGGCTGCGCGGATTTGCTTTACGAGGGTGGCGCGGGCCGGTAAACCACCGACGCCATCAATCATGTTATCCGTAAATTTGAGAGGATGGCCATGAGTATCATTGGTGTGCAGGATGACCAATTCCTGGGTAGCGGTTTCCGCTGCAAAGATGGTGCTGCAGGCTAATAAAAGCAATAAAAAAATACCGATGAGAGATGCTAGTCTTTTTTGCATACGTTTGCCTCCTTTATGCTTGGGTATTGTAGGGCTTGCTCGGCCTGTCCATTTAAAATGGGCACAATCCCAATATTTACTTTCATTATACTTGAGAAAAAGTATGTGTCAAAGTCCTAAATTAGATTTTTGTGGCAACATAAATCTAATATGGTTTGTAAAGCAAATCTTACTTTGGAAGGCCCGGTATAAGAAGAACCCGGACAGAGATGCTATAAATTGATCGCAATTGTAGATTCAATTTATAAAAGATGGGAAGGCGATAAGGATGAAAAAAGGGTTTGCATTAATGCTGTTAATGGCGATGGTGTGTTTCTATGCCGGGTGCAACAACACAAAGAATGAGTCCAACTTTAAAAGCATGGTGACGCGGTACAGCCGTCCTCCGAGAATATCGGTATATATTAAGGAGACTGGCGAGAAAAAACAGATGGATATCGAGGAGTATTTAGTGGGCGTCGTTGCCGGGGAGATGAAACCCGACTGGCCGTTGAATGCCTATGCGGCACAGGCCATTATTGCCCGCACATTTACGATGGAGTTTCTGTCCAGGGGCGGAACCCGTAAACTTCACGGGACGGATATCTCAACGGATGAAAAAGAAGCACAGGCTTATAATGAAGCCAATATCACTCCTACGATCCGGAAAGCGGTAGCTAAAACCAAAGGGATGGTCCTTACATATAAAAACCGGTATATCAAAGGCTGGTATTCAGCCAGCAGCGGCGGATTAACAGCTTATGCTAAGGAAGGCCTAGGGTATAAAGGGCCGGAACCTCCTTATGTCAGTTCTGTTAAATCGGATGAAGAGAAATATATGCCGAAAGAAGAGTTTTACTGGGAAGCGGTCCTGACCAGTGATGAAATAAATGCTGCTTTGCAAAAATTGAACAAACCGAATCTGGGTCAAATTAAAGAGATGAAGGTCCTGAAACGGGGGCCGGCCAATCGGGCGGTGTTGATACGGTTTGTGGGAACCAATGGCACAGCGGATGTGGTTGGCGCTGATTTCCGGGTACAGTATGGCCCGGAAAAGATGCGGTCAATTTGGATCTCCGATGAGATTGAAACCACAGCAAACGGAATTAAGATTAAAGGCCGGGGCTTCGGCCATGGCGTCGGCTTGTCCCAATGGGGTGCTTATGCCTATGCCAAACAAAACTGGACCCCGGAACGGATCGTGAAACATTTCTATCCCAAAGCGACGTTGACGAAGATCTGGTAAGCTGGGTCTAATTGCTATCAGTGTAAGGTTCACAGTGCATAGTAACAGTCGGAGTATGAGGATACTGGGTACGGGAGTTCTAGGGGATAGAAGGGACCCATTCCACATATTCCATTTCCGAAATTTGAGACTAGCATATTGATTTATAACTATCAATGTAAGCTGTCAACTGCCAACTTACGCTGAAGAATGCTTCTATCCCGTCGGCTCCGGGAATATGATGAATTAAAAGGAGGAGTCGGCGTGGAAGCACAAAGCAAATCCAATCATGAATTAATGCATAATGTGAATATGAATGGACGCCGGTTACTGGGCATCGAAGGTGTAACCAATTTGGATAGTTATGATCAAGAGCGGGTGATTTTGGAGACCAGTTCCGGAATTTTGGAGATCAAGGGGGAACAACTTCACATTCAGCAGTTGAATTTAGAGCAGGGAAAGGTGATGATCGAAGGAACGGTTAATTCGTTGGTTTACGCTGATGATAATCTGGGCAAAAAAGGTAAAGGATTTTTCAGTAAATTAGCTAAGTAACGATGCAGGGGAATTTTGGATTTTTGGATCGGTAGGAAGAATGGCAGGAATTTTCGGTCGATCCGCGAATTTTATCAGCATGATTAGCTGATTGGAGATATCCATGCCATCTTCCAAAAATCGAACCAGAAGACGTAAACGTCATACCGGTATTGTACAGCGTTATTTTTCACATATCATGAGATTTATTCTCAGCCCTGCCGTGATTCTTTGGGATACATTTCGCCAAAAGCGAAATTTGGATCCTTCATGGGTTTTTTCGTTATTGCTATTGATCACGGTGATGCTTGCTTTGGCTGGTTTGAGTTTTTGGGTGGCTGGCGGTCCGGCTGAACGGGCGATGACCGTTTTAAGTAGTGCTCATATGCAGTCTCACCAACTTACCGGAGATGTGCAGCCGATTATTCGGGAGATTAACCGCTATGCATTAAAAGAAAAACTCGATCCGATGTTGGTCTTTGCCATTATCAAAGCCGAGAGCAATTTTAATCCCCGGGCGGTATCTAAGGCCGGAGCACGGGGATTGATGCAGATTATGCCGTCAGTATGGCAGGAATATAGCAAATCCCAGTGTACCGGCACTCATAGCAATCTGAAAGTGTGTTCCGAGGATTGTATTTATGAGATAGCACCCAATATTGAGGTGGGCGTCAAATATTTTCGGAAGCTGCTGGATCGTTATGACGGACGGATTGATTTGGCATTGGAGGCTTATAATGCAGGGCTTTCCAACGTTCAGTCTGATTCGGAGCCTAAATTTAAAGAGACGCGGAGTTATATTCAGAAGACGCTAACCTATTGGCAGGAATTACGTCAGAAGGCTATTGCGGTTCAGTTGCAAACATCCCTCTATATGCATCGGGGAATTAAATGGCTGTTGGGGATCACTTTCATTATGTGGTTAGTCTTCTTCGGTTGGGTCAATCGGAAGATCCTTTCTAAGTAATCGTTGATGACTGTTGAAAAAGATCGAAAGAAGACGTGGTGTTAAATCCTCCTGTTGGCGCATATGGTTGATATAACAGGAGGGGGATCGATGGAATATGTACATTCCCAACTAAGTTCCTGTCTGCTTCTCCTCTTAACCGGAATCGTGTTAGGAGGATTTTTCGATTTATACCGAGTATTTCGGGGTATGATTAAAGCAAAAGGGTGGATGACCTATAGTGGAGATCTGCTATTCTGGGTGTTGGCGACCGTAGTGATGATTCCGCTTATGTATTGGAGTACCTGGTTGGAACTCCGGCTTTATGTGTGGTTGGCGATAGGCGCCGGGCTTATCGGATATTATGTTTTCTTTAGCCGGGCGTTGATTGCGGTCTGGATCAAATTTTGGCGGATGTTTTTCTGGTGGCCGCGTCAGTTTAAATGGGGTTTCAGTTGTATGGCCCGTTCCGGAAAGCGTATGACCCGCCGGTTTCGATGGCGGCGAAATAAAAAACAAGGGGGATAATTCCCCCTTGTCCATTTTACATCCAGGTTCTAATTTGTGAAAGCTTTTAGCGTCCGATAAACATTTGGGTAAAGATATTCCCGTAGACGCTGCCGGAAGCAATACCGATACCGATTTCGGTAAATTTAGGATTGAGAATATTGGCCCGGTGGCCTTCACTGTTCATCAGGTTTTGATGAGCGGCTTCGGTGGTTTGAGCTCCAGCGATGTTTTCCCCGGCGGTACTGTAAGTGATTCCGGCATTCTTCATCATTTGGAACGGTGATCCGTAAGTTGGAGATGTATGGCTAAAGTAGTTATTTTTGACCATGTCTTGGCTTTTTTGCCGGGCTAAGGTGGTTAATTGAGAATTAACGCTTAATGGGGAAAGCCCTTGACCCATTCGAGCCTGATTGACCAAACTGATCATTTTAGATTCTTCAGCAGCCAATCCAGTAGTTGAAGGAGTTGGCGTTGTCGGGCTGGAGGTTGATGGAGTCGTTGTGGTTGGAGTTGAGGGTTTCGTACTTGGTGTAGTAGACTGGGTTGGAGTAGTTACCGTTGTTTTCGACGGGGTGTAGTAGTAGATCGTCCGACCAGTATAACCGGAATAAATGGTTTTCGTTGAGTATTTGGTGGAATATACGGTAGCCGCGAAAGCCGGAATCATACAGGAAACGAGTAAACCTAATGTTACTGTCAAAGATGCAAAAATCTTATTTGAGCGTTTCATAGGGTCTCTCCTTTCGGTTTTTAAGTTTTCTTCCAATTATCCCCCAGTTTTCCATTCCCTCAACTTTTTGGATGTACAAGATTTCGTTGGTAGCAGTTCAAAACCTTTAGGAAAGTACAACCAATACAGTGGGGGATGAATCAAAAACTTTGAAACGCCTAAAGATCGTCGGATGGAATGTCGATTATTAAAAAAAGAGTAATTCTTCCAACCGAGGTGTATGGTAATGAAATTCGGAGAGAAAATTAAACAGTTCAGGTTGGAAAAAGGACTGACTCAGGCGGGTTTGGCAGAGGTCATCGGGTCCACTCGGGAGAAGATCCAAAAATATGAAAATGGGGTGAATGAGCCATCTCTTGAAGTAGTGGTCCGGTTGGCTGATTTCTTTCAGGTTTGTGTGGATCAGTTGATCCGTGAAGACTGGACGTGTCCGTTGGTTTCAGCAGAAATTGCTACCGTTGCCAGAAAAGCTGCACAATTATCGGAAAGGGAAATTGAGGCTGTTCATAAATTGGTGGATAAATTAGGTGAAAATCCATATCAGCAAAAGTAGCTGATATGGATTTTTTGCTCAATTCTTAAGGCTAGAAGGTTTTTTCATGAAAATGTCGAATTAAAATAACAAAACATAATAAACTATTTGTTTGAAAATAATTAAAAAATTTTTGAGTCGAACGATATATTTTATATCATTAGAGATAATATTTCTATCTTCAGGCTGATCCTAAAAGACACGGCTGAGATAGTATCAACGATAAAATACATAATAGAGAAGTGAAAATGGTGAAATCTATGTTTCCCCGGGGGCCGATTGTTCTATTTTGTCTTACGATGACCCTGATGATTGTGTGGGGTGTTGGTGTTTATTTACATTGGCCGGGCAGAAGTGGGTCAGACCTGGTTTTATATGTATTGGCATTCTTTCTGATAATGATGTTGTCAGTTCTTTTTTTTGCGTCAAACTATCCTTTCCTTCCGCGCAGAAGTAGAACGGTGGGCGCATTTGCAAGAGATGCATCAACAAATGAAGCAAACTTATGAAGGAACGCTTCAGGCCCTTACCAGAGCTTTAGAGCTTCGGGATCATGCCACATGGGGTCATTCGGGCCGGGTTGTCGGGTATGCGCTGGCCATTGGGGAGAAGATGGGGTTAAGTGAAGCACAGCTGAATCAACTGGCCTGGGGTGGTTTTCTCCATGATATCGGTAAGATTGGGATTCCAGATGCGATTTTATTGAAAACTTCAGCTTTGACTGATGAAGAACTGGAGATCATTCAGCTCCACCCCGGATTGGGATATGTTATTGTCAGCGGAATCGAATTCCTGGAAGGGGCTGCGGATATTATTCTTTTACATCATGAACGGTATGATGGAAACGGCTATCCTTACGGAAGGCGGGGACTGGATATCCCTTTATTGGCAAGAATTTTTGCTGTGGCTGATGCTTTGGATGCCATCACTAGTGACCGACCCTATCGGGAAGGGTCCTCGATCGAGAAAGCGCTGGAGGAGATTTTGGCACAATCTGGTAAACAGTTTTGTCCGGAATGTGTCAATGCCTTACTTGCAGTGGGCAAAGATCAAATCCTTACGATTCAAGAAAGGGCAAAGCATAGCGAGTATTATTATGATTTACCCCGGGAAATCGTATGGTTTCCTGAACAGGATAAAGTCGGTTAATCGAATAACTTGATATAGTAAACCGTTTGCGATTGTGCAGACGGTTTTTTCTATGACTATCATAGGGAAGGCGGCATATCATGTATTATGTTTAAGATCCAGTTGAAAAGAGGTTGGCGATGAAAGAGAAAGAATTAGCGGTCATTTTTGATAAATATTTGGGGATCCCTTACCGTCATGGGGGAAGAGATATACATGGTTTGGACTGTCTGGGGTTAGTTTATCTGATTTACAAAGACTGCGGGATTAATATTCCGGATAATGATGGCCGGGATTATGCGAAAGACTGGTTTAAAACGGAACCGGACCGGTATTTGAAAGGCATTCGCAGTTATGGTGTTGAAGTTCCCCTAGATTCTTTGCAGCCGTTGGATCTTGTTTATTTTAAAATGGGGCCGGTAGTTACTCATACCGGGGTTATGGTGGATGATAACTCTTTTATACATGTACTGGAAGGGACTACAGTTCATATCAGTACGTTAGATTTTAAATGGCGGCGGCGATTGGTCGGAGCCAGAAGGTTTGTGGAGGCGGGTGTCGAAAGAAAAAAAGAGTGAATCAATCAAATAAAGAGGTTATTTTAATGCAATGGTTGGCAATTATCATTGGTGGCGGTTTGGGTTCCATCTGCCGGTTTGGTTTATCGGCTTTCGTTTCCAGGCTATGTGGCGAGGGTATGGCTTGGGGAACTTTGGGGGTCAACCTGCTCGGGTGTTTGTTTATTGGAGCATTAACAGCTCTGATTGAAAGAGGGTCAATACCGGAGTCGGTTCGATTTTTTGCGATAACCGGTTTTCTGGGGGGATTTACCACGTTTTCAGCCTATGCTTGGGAGAGTGTCCGTTATATGCATGACGGGATGTTCGCCCGGGCATTGGTGAATCTGTTTCTTAATAATATTGGAGGGTTGCTGTTGGCTGCAGCCGGATGGGTGATCGTTCGGAAGATGTTGGCTTTATAATTGTGCTAGCGGCCCCATGATTTGTTCCAAAAGATATAGACCCTTTGCTTTACGGGATTCATACTTTATACCAAGACAGTAAGTCATCAGGACATTTGGGAGTGAAAGGAGAGAAAGTTTATGGGTAAAAGGAGTGGACCCCGCGGCGACGGGAATTTATCGTGGATCATTCTCTTGATATTGCTCTTCCTGTTCGGTGGTATTTTCTAGCCTCTTTGAATCTTCAGAGAGTTATAAAGAATATCAATCAACATAAATATGGAACCAACCGTTGTTCGACGGTTGGTTTTTTTGCTGTTTATCCATAACTCAAATATCGATAATTTTTGAACAATAGTGGACAAATTTTTTAAAAATAAAACCCCCAATATCGGGAGTTGATTGGTTTAACTGGAGCTGGCGATGGGATTTGAACCCGCAACCTGCGGTTTACGATACCGCTGCTCTGCCGTTGAGCTACGCCAGCATATATTGATGGAGCGGGTGACGGGATTCGAACCCGCGGTCCTCGGCTTGGGAAGCCGATGCTCTACCACTGAGCCACACCCGCATTGCACATAATATTATAACCAAATAAGCTGTAAATTGCAATAATCTTTATTATGGAAAATATGTAGAGGGATGAAATGTTAAAAAATAAAAAAGCATGGAATCAATGAAGGAATTTCATGGGCAGGGTCGAATAACAGATGCATAATAAAATCTGGAGGTGTCCCAATGAGCTACAAAATCAGTGATGACTGTATCAGCTGCGGTGCTTGCCAACCGGAATGCCCTGTCGAAGCTATCAGCGAAGGGGCTGACAAATATGTCATCGATGCCGGAAAATGCATCGATTGTGGCGCATGTGCCAATGTCTGCCCGGTTAACGCTCCGCAACCGGAATGATAAAATCCCCCTCGTAAGAGGGGTTTTTTATAGGATTGGGGGAGAGACAAAATCCGGTTCGTCAATGGCTTTTTCTTCCAGAAATTCAATCAGTGATCGATTGACGATCTCGGAGAGGGTTTGCCGTTCATAGAAGGCAAACTGCTTCAGTTTGGTATAAACCTCCGGACTAATTCGGATATGCAGATCTTTTTTGGGGATTGAATGTTCAGCTGCCATACCTTGATTATAACCCCATATATCCGCAAATATGTTGGTAATTTTGGGTATGATAAACCTGTCGCGCATTTTTAGTGTGACAGGTTTTATTGATGTTATCCGGAGGGAAAAATGGCTAAAAAGCGTCGTAAGCAAAAGCCTAAAAAACCCCATGTTTTTTTGCGGTTGATGGTGGGAGCTGCGTTGATTGCCGGCTTTGGGTTGTTGCTTTTTATTTTTTTCAATCCCTGGGTTTGGCGGTTAGATCTCAAAAAAGAACTTGAAAAAAGTAAATTGGCGACAACCGTGTATGACCGGGGTAATCAGCCGGTGGTCAATCTTTATGCCAAGACCAGACTTTGGGTTTCGTCGGAAAATATTCCGGAGACCTTAAAAAATGCCTTTATTGCCACTGAGGATAACCGGTTTATGAAACATAAAGGCATTGATGTCCGGGGTATATTAAGAGCTCTGTATCAAGATGTGAAGGCGGGGAAGAAAGTACAGGGCGGTAGCACGATCACCCAACAATTGGTGAAGAATGTATTTTTAACCCATCAAAAGCGATTTACCAGAAAAATCTGGGAGATGGCGTATGCTCTTCGAATTGAGCAACAGTATAGTAAGGAAAAGATCTTAGAATTTTATCTGAACAGTATCTATCTGGGCCATGGCAGTTGGGGAGTTGATGCGGCTTCCCAAGTGTATTTCGGGAAATCCGTATCGGAACTGACAACGGCGGAATGTGCCATGATCGCCGGCCTGGCGAAAAGTCCGGAGTTCTATTCGCCATACCGTCATCCGGAAGCAGCGCTCAAACGGAGAAACTTGGTGCTGAAATTAATGCGCCAGCATGGTTATTTGACGAAAGCGGATTATCAGGCGGCTCTTCAAGAACCTCTTGAAACTCTGGAAAAGCCGGGTACGGCTTATACCGGAGCATATTTTGTAGATTATATTTTGGAAACCTTGAAAGAAGAGTTGTCCCTGACTGATGATGAACTACGCTCCGGCGGATATAAAATTTATACGACGATGGATCGCCGGGTACAGCAGGCGGCAGAGGGGGCCTTTGTAGAACTGGCGGAAGCCGGTCCGGACCGTTACGGTGTGATGCAGCCTCAAGGAGCGCTTGTAGCTATGGATCCCCATAGCGGTGAGATCTTGGCCGTGGTGGGCGGCCGAAGGTATTCGTCGGCTCAGACCAATCGTAGTTTCCAGATATACCGTCAACCGGGTTCCGCAGTGAAACCCTTTGTATTTGCAGCGGCATTGGAAAATGGGTATACGCCCCAAACCCGGCTGGAGGATAAGCCTCTTGAGATTTGGGTTAATGATCAAGTGTGGCGGCCTCAAAATTATGATAACCAGTACCGGGGGTGGGTGACGCTTCAGGAAGCATTGGAGGAGTCGATTAATACTATTGCTATCCAATTAGTGCAACAGCTGGGGGTTTCCACTGTCTTTGAAATGGCAGAACGGATGGGATTGAAAAGTCTGGTTCGGGAAGGCACGAAAAACGATATGGGATTGGCGCCGTTAGCCTTGGGAGGCTTGACCCGTGGTGTTACATTGCTTGAGTTGACGGCTTCATATGGAGCTTTTGCCAACGATGGTGTATACCATCGCCCTTATGGAGTTCAACGGGTTTATGATGCCAAAGGCCGTTTGGTCTATCAAAACAAACCGGAACAAAAAGAGGTGCTCCGTCCGGAGATCGCCCGAACGCTGACAGCTATGATGGCCGGAGTGATCGAACGGGGAACCGGGATCCGGGCGAAACCGGTAATCAATGCGGCCGGGAAAACCGGGACGTCCAACCGGAATACGAATGGTTGGTTCATTGGGTATAATTCTAATATTTTAGCAGGTGTTTGGATAGGCAATGATCAGGCCTCCGAACCGCTTGTGGCTAACGGAATTTCGTTGGGAAGCGGAACGGCAGCGGCCATTTGGGGTGAATTTTTACGGAAAAGCGGGCGAGATGAGGCTGAATTTCAGTCAAACTCGACAGGAAGATGAAGATTTGAGTCATGGTGATGGACCAAGCTGCTCCACTGACTCCCAGTAAGGGGACAAATATGAAAAACAATGCGGTTTTCAAACCGATAGCCCATAAGCTGAGTAAAAGGATTTTATCCGAGTGGCCGGCTGCGCTTAAGATCGTCAGGTTTAGCATTCCTAAGCCTACAAACGGCAGTCCCAAAGCCAGAGCACGGATCAGATAAACCGGTTGAAGGGTGTGGAAGAGGGTGTTGCTTAATAAGGCTGCTTGGGAATAAATGATGATCATACCAAGCAGGCTCATTATCAAGGCGGCGCTGTAGTAACGGAAGAGTTTGGTTTTAAACGATGGTCTTGGATCTTTTAACGAGGCGCTGACTTGGGGCGAAAGCACAGTTGCTAAAGGCGCTAAGAAAATTAACGGGAAATAGGCGACCGGTGCAGCCATGCCGTTTAAAATACCGAACCATTGGGTGCTTTCGGCGGTCGTATGATAAACGCCTACCAGGATTCTGGGAATAATAGCAGATTCGGCGGCGGCTCCAGTACTAACGATGATCTGATTGAGCAGTAATGGCCAAGCATAATTGAGGATTTCGATTTTAGGCAGCTCGACCGTTGGAAGGCAGGATTGAGCTGGGGTGTTTTCGACCCGACGATATGCCCAGAGTGTCACAAAACAGACCAATTCGCCGATGGTCAATCCGATGATGGGATAGTGGTAACCGGCTAAAGGGATATGGGCGGTGAAGAAGGTTAAGGCCAAGACGGTAAAACCGATTTCTGCGATTTGCTCTGTTAATTCGGAAACTGCCGTTGGAGCCATGCGGGAAAACCCCTGATAATATCCACGTAAGGTTGCTGATAGGGCCGAAAAAGGGATGGCGATGGTTAATACCATTAAGCTCAATTTAACCCGGGATTCGACGAATACGACGTGACTTAAGAAAGGGGCAGTTGTAAATAAGGCACCTCCGGCGATGACGGAGCCGACAGTAACCACCCTGAGGGACCATTTTTTCAAAGTGGTAATGCTTTGAAAGTCGCCGACGGTATAATATTCGGCAACCCATTTGGTTAATGCCATGGGTAATCCGATGGCTGCGATGCTGCTGAGTAGGCGGTATATAGGATAAGCCATCTGGAAGATACCCAGCCCTTCAGCGCCAATTTTTCGGGCCAGCCAGATTCGGTAGACGGTTCCCATCAGTTGAATGAGTAAACCCGACCCCAGCAGGTATATAAAGTTTTGTAAATTGGGACGCGCTTTCAAAAACACCCCTCCAGTTGATTAATATGGAGGGGTGTTCCGGTTTATGATGGGCTTCTGAAAAGTTTGGCACAATGTTTACATGGCGAGGACAGCATTCCAGTAATCCGGATCGACCGGAATTCCGTGCTCGAGGTTTTCGGCTCGGGTTTGCATCATACGTTGGCCGGGATATAGGACAGAATCTCCCGAACTTTTCAGATCCTCCAGAGTTTGCTCAATGGAATGCAAAATAGCTTCCCGGCCGGACAGGGCATCGGGATTGAAGGCTAAAAATACTTGAGACAACCCCATCTCACTAGGAAGTTTGCCGATTTCCAGTGTGGAGTTGCCGTTGCTTAAAAAGACGGCAATTAAATCCAGAACCAGGGAGAGGCCGGAACCTTTCCAGTAACCGATGGGGACCAGTCGCCGGGTTTCCAAAATGGCCTGAGGATCCCGGGTGGGTTGGCCTTCGGCGTCAAATCCGCCGTCAACCGGCAGTAATTTGCCTTGTATGGCGTATTGTTCTAGTTTGCCGTAGGAAAACATGGAAGCTGCCATATCCAGTAATATCGGTCCCTTCGGGTGGGGAACCGCGAAGACGATAGGGTTGTTACCAAGTTGGGGTTTGGTGCCTCCCCATGCTGGCATATTGGGGAGAGTGTTTGTCCAGCAGATACCGATACATCCGGCTTCGATGGCTTGCAAACCGTAGGTGCCGGCACGCATCCAGTGATTGGTATTACGGATGGCTACACAACCGATGCCGTGTTCTTTGGCAATTTCGACGGCCCGGTTCATGCAAAACCAGGCATTGAGATTACCTGGACCGAGTTTTCCGTCCCAGCGTTCCAATACACCGCTTTTTTCTAAAAAGACGGGTTCGGCATGAATATCGATATAGCCATGGTCAATATAGGAAATAAAACGGGGGAAACGGTTTAATCCATGAGAGTATACGCCGTCCCGGCTGGCTTCGGCAAAGAGCCGTGCACACAAGCTGGCGCGTTCCGGAGAGAATCCCTTTTTTAAGAGGACTCTGTTGAACTGATTTTGCATTTCTTCGAATGATATACGCATGGGAAACCTCCTTTGGTTATCTTCTCCATAATATTAGCTATTTAATCGCAGATCACCTCCTTTGGGATTTTTGCATACTATGCATAAAAAGGCAGGTAAAGGGAGGGGTTTACGATGAGAAAAGCGTTAGTGTTCCTGTTGTTGATTTTAGTGGCGCTGAGCGGTATGGCCTGTAAAGAAACTCAGAGTGTCGATAAGGTGCGTCTTTCGGAAGTGGTCCGTTCCGTCTTTTATGCGCCCCAGTATGTGGCGATTAGTCAGGGGTTTTTTAAAGAATATGGGATCGACATTGAATTGTCCACTGCTTGGGGGGCGGACAAAGGCGCAGCAGCTCTGGTTTCTGGCAGTGTAGACATTGGCTTTTTTGGGCCTGAGGCAGCAGTCTATGTTTATAATCAGGGGGCCAAAAACTATTTGGTGGCTTTTGCTCAGTTGACCAAGGGTGATGGTTCCTTTTTTATGGCACGGCAACCAATGCCCGATTTTAAATGGGAAGACGTGAAAGGAAAGACGATTATCGGCGGGCGCAAGGGCGGCGTTCCCCAAATGGTGATGGAATATGTCCTGCGAAAATATGGGATTGATCCGTTTGAAGACCTCAATATGATTCAAAATATTCAATTTACGGCTACTGCGGGGGCATTTCAAAGCGGTACCGGCGATTTTATTCAATTGTTTGAACCGACGGTTTCCGTTCTTGAAAAAGAGGGTGTCGGCCATGTGGTGGCATCCTTTAGGGTGGCCGGAGGGGTGATTCCCTTTACCGCTTATCATGCCAGAGCGGATTTCTTAAAGAAAAATCCGGATTTGATTCAACGGTTCACCAATGCCATCTATAAGGGCCAGATTTGGGTCCAAAATCATTCGGCTGAAGAGATTGCAGAGGCCATCAAGGAATTTTTCCCGGATATTGAGATGGATATCCTGGTGAAAGCCATGCGGAGATATCAGGCTCAGGATACTTGGTCGCAAAATCCGATTATGACCAAAGCTGCTTTCGAACATTTGCAACAAATTATCGAGGAAGCCGGGGAGTTGGAGAAGCGGGTTCCGTACGAGAAAATGGTGAATACCGAGTTCGCGGTGAAGGCCATTCAAATGGTTCAACCATAGGAAGCAGGTGGTGATCAGTGAATAAAGTCACACTATCCGGCGTTGATATGACCTATGTTAATAAATCCGGAGAGATCCCGGCGCTTGTTGATATCTTTTTGAACATTAAGACAGAAGAGTTTGTTTCATTGCTTGGCCCCAGCGGTTGCGGGAAAAGTACCATTTTGTCACTGATAGCAGGGATGCTTCGACCGAGTAAAGGGCAGATTCTGATTGACGGCGAACCGGTGATTGGAACCTCGCCAAAAGTCGGCTATATGTTGCAACATGATCATTTATTGGAATGGCGGGATATCCGGCGCAATACTTATCTTGGACTGGAAGTGCGTGGGCTGGCTGATAAGGAACATTGCCGCCATGCCGATGAACTTCTCATTCGGTATGGATTGGGCGGGTTTATGAATCGCTATCCTTCGGAACTTTCCGGAGGGATGCGCCAGAGGGCGGCGTTGGTCCGTACTTTGGCGTTGGAACCGGAGGTTGTGCTGTTGGATGAACCCTTTTCGGCACTGGATTATCAGACGCGGTTAACATTGGAGGAAGAGGTAGCCACCATTTTAAAACAGGAACATAAAACGGTAATTTTGGTGACTCATGATATCGCTGAAGCCATCGCCATGTCGGACCGGATTATCGTTCTTTCGGCACGGCCCGGTACAGTTAAAGCGGAGTATACTATCGAACTGAGCGGTAAGAACAATTCCCCCTTTGCAGCGAGGCAGGCGCCGGAGTTTCGGGAGTACTTCAAAGAGATCTGGAGTGTATTGGAGGAAGGCCATGCAACAGTCCGTTAAGAAAAAAAGCCATTTTTACTCCGGCTGGTTACGGCGGGGTGCGGTTTCCGAGATCCATGGTGAATATCTGGAGCAGATACGGAAACGGGAAATCATGATCGTCACTTATCAGGTACTCATCGGTTTAATATTCCTGGTGTTTTGGGAAATAGGGGCACGGATGGGCTGGATCGATCCGTTTATCACCAGTCAGCCTTCGAAAGTATTGGAAACCATCGTCAGTTTATTCAATTCCGGTAAATTGTGGATTCATATTTGGACGACGGTATGGGAGACAGCGGTGGGATTCCTCCTGGGGACCGTTGGCGGTTCGTTGATTGCCATCCTGTTATGGTGGTCTAAATGGGTTGCTGATATATTGGAACCGTATATCGTTATTTTGAACAGTGTGCCGAAGGTGGCTTTGGGGCCGGTATTCATCGTTTGGCTAGGTAGCGGCACTCCGGCTATTTTAATGATGGCGCTGGCTATTTCGGTTATTGTCACGGTGATGATGGTCTTTAATGGATTTAACGAGGTAAATCCGGATACCATTAAATTGATGCACAGTTTTGGGGCATCCCGGCAACAGATTTTAGCAAAAGTGGTTTTACCGGCGACTTTTCCGACGATGATCGCAGCTTTAAAAGTTAATCTGGGGCTTTCTTTGGTCGGTACCATTGTTGGGGAATTTCTGGTGTCCAAAGAAGGACTTGGCTATTTAATCGTCTATGGAGGCCAGGTCTTTAACATGAGTCTAGTGATGGCTAGTGTTATTATTCTGTGTATTGTTGCTGCTTTGCTGTATTATAGTGTGACTTTTTTAGAGAAACGGTTGATTCATTGGAAATGATGTTTTGATTAACCCGGCGGAGGCCGGGTTTTTCATTTGCAATTTTTTTATGAAAAATGCGTTACAAAATGATAGTTGATTTTTAAAAGGACTATACTGATATTATTGGTTCCAATCGTCCTTAGTTTCCAGAAATTATCGGGAATGACAACGGAACAGACTGGTTAATCGTTGTTGACTGTGGTAGGTTTAAATAGACTCCTTATCATTTACTATGGAGATGATTGAACAATTGAAACGTAAATTGATGATAGTGTTCCTAATATTTGTGTTGGGTGCAACGGTCGTTTACGGAGCGACATTGCCCAAAAATATGCGCCAAAAGTTGGAGAATATCCGAACGGCTTCTTCGGTTTATGATCGAAACGGTAAGCTCATCGGCAATCTTTATTACTATCGCCGTGTCTGGACGCCGATCTCCAAAATTTCCCCGATGCTTCAAAAGGCGGTTGTTGCAATTGAAGACGCCCGTTTTTATAAACATAACGGGGTTGATTTTAAAGGGATTGCCAGAGCGGCAGTTCATAACATACTTCCCGGTGGGGCCATGGAGGGTGGAAGTACCATTACCCAGCAGTTGGCGAAGATTTCTTTATTGTCGTCGGAACGAACAGTCTCCCGTAAAGTGCAGGATATCACTTTAGCGCTCCAAATTGAACAAACCTATAGTAAACAGGAGATTTTGGAGCTATATCTTAACAGCGTATATCTGGCTCACGGAAATGTCGGGGTTGAGGCTGCTTCCCGGTATTTGTTCAATAAAGCTGCCTCTGAACTGAATCTGAGTGAAGCGGCATTGGTTGCCGGGATGATTCGAAGCCCGGAGAACTATTCGCCGTTAAAAAATATGGCGACAGCTAAAAAACGCCGGGATCTAGTCCTTAAAAAAATGGCTGAACATAAATATATTACTCAGGCTCAGGCTAAAGCGGCTATGGCTACCAGTATTAAAATTGTTAAGCAAAATAATAATGCAACGGTTGGAGGTTATTTCCTGGATTATGTCAAAGAGCAGTTGCTTAAAGAAGGGTTCACGGAAGATCAATTGCGCTTTGGCGGATACAAAATTTACACCACGTTGGATTTGAATGCGCAAAAAGCAGCGGAGCAAACCATGGCGACGCAACTTCCTACGATTGCTTCGGCGAAGATTCAGCCACAGGGAGCATTGGTCTCTCTGGATGCCAAATCCGGAGAAATTCTGGCGATGGTTGGCGGCAGGAGTTATGCCAACAGTCAGTATAATCGGGCGGTCAAATCATACCGGCAGCCCGGTTCGGCGGTGAAGCCCTTTGTTTATGCAACGGCTCTGGAAAAAGGGTATACTGCAGCGTCGATCTTTGAGGATAAACCTTTGACGATTTCATTGGTCAACGGGACTGAGTGGTCTCCTGAGAATTATGATCATACCTTCCGGGGCCCGATCTCGTTACGGGTAGCATTACGTCATTCGGTGAATACGGTAGCTGTCCAATTGTTGCAGGAAATTGGTCCCCAGACTGTCGCTGAACAGATGGAACGGATGGGGATCACCAGCCTGGTGAAGAAAGGCGCGGTCAATGACATCAATTTGGCTCCGTTGGCACTGGGCGGGTTAACGAAAGGTGTTACTCCGCTGGAACTGGCTGCAGCTTACTTGCCTTTCCCCAACTTAGGCGTTTATGTGGAACCGACGGCTGTCCGGAAAGTGGTGGATCGGAACGGTAAAACGGTGAAACGGTTTACGGCAGAGAAGAAAGCGGTACTTTCAGCTGAAACTTCATATATTATGACCATGTTGATGAAGGATGCGGTTGAACAGGGAACCGGGCAGAAGGCAAAACTTTCTCAATATCCTGTAGCCGGTAAGACCGGGACTTCCAGCGATTATACCAATGCCTGGTTTGTGGGGTATACGCCACAAGTTGTAACGGCGGTTTGGATCGGAAACGATCGTCAGGGAACGCCGATGAAGTACAAAGAACGCACTATCGGAAGTGCCACCGCGGCTCAGTTGTGGAGCACGTATATGAAGTCGGCGATGGCTGGGCGTCAAGTGCTTGACTTTACTCAACCGTCGGGTATTGTTTGGGCGGATGTGGATCCCAAAACTGGACTGGTTGTTCCGGGATTTTTTAACCGGGACACTTATCAGGAAGTATTTAATGGGAAAAATATTCCGGCCAGCAACTCCTATAAAATTTGGAACTGGTTTTTCCCGGATAAGCAAACGCCGAATTCTGAAAGCCGGAAGAAATCTGAGGGTTCAGAATCCCACGAATCGGATGTGGAACAGTTTTAAACGGGATGATGGACATTTCGGAAGATAACAGGTAAAGTCCAAAGGAGTGAATCCGGAATTGCGTTTAGATCGGTTTTTAGCTAATATGGGTTGCGGGACTCGGAGTGAAGTAAAACATCTGGTCAAATCCGGAAAAGTGACCGTTAACGGGAAAATCCTGCGGGATCCCGGGGTTCAGATCGTTCCGGAACAGGATCAGATCATTTGTGACGGGCAAGCGGTTGAGTATCGTAAATATATCTACCTGATGTTGAATAAGCCTGCTGGGGTAATTTCGGCAACGGAAGATGTTAAAGAGCGGACCGTATTGGACCTGTTGGATCCTAAATATTATAATAAAGGGATTTTTCCAGTTGGTCGTCTGGATAAAGACACGGAAGGGCTTTTGTTGTTAACCAATGACGGCCCTTTGGGGCATCGGTTATTATCTCCGAAAAAGAAGGTATTCAAGACCTATTATGCCCGTATACAAGGGTGGGTTACTGCCGAGGACCAAGAGGCGTTCCGGGACGGGATCCTTTTGGATGACGGCTATCGGACCCTTCCCGGAGATCTGACGATTTTGGCGGAAGGGCCTGTGTCTGAAGTGGAAGTGATGATCTGCGAGGGAAAATTTCATCAGGTGAAGCGGATGTTTTTGGCTCTGGGAAAGCAAGTTGTCTATTTGAAACGGGTGGCTATGGGAGAACTGGTGTTGGATCCCCGATTGCAATTGGGAGAATATCGTGAGTTGGAACCTGATGAGATTCAACGGTTAACCAGAATTGAAGAATAAAAAACGGAAGGCATCTGCCTTCCGTTTTTTACAAAGCGGTTTCTCCAGTTTCTCCGGTGCGAATCCGGATCACTTCGTCAATGGTAGAGACGAAGATCTTTCCGTCGCCAATTTCACCGGTTCTGGCATACTCTATAATCGTTTTGATGATCAAAGGAGCCTCGGCGTCTTGGGTGACTACTTCCAGTTTGATTTTGGGGATCAGATCGACTTTATATTTTTCACCCCGCCATTGTTGCACGATGCCTTTTTGTTTGCCGTGGCCTTCGATTTCGGAAATCATTAGGCCGGAATAACCGACGTTTTCAAGGGCTGAACGGACATCGTCCAGTTTTTCCGGGCGGATAATCGCGATGATGTGTTTCATCTTACTTACCTCCTTCAAATGCACGTTTTGGAGAGGGAGCGACAGCGATGGATTCGCCGTTTCCGTTTTGTCCTAATGCGGAGAATACGGGTTTGCGGCTTAAGAATTCAGGATAGGCCATATTGCCGTGTTCTCCGATATCCAGGCCTTGAATTTCTTCATGAAGGCTAACCCGGATGCCTATGGTGTATTTGAGGATTAACCATGTGATTGACGAGATGCTAAATACGAAGACTCCTGTTGCAAGAATACCGGCGATTTGAGCGCCAAGTAAGGTGAAGCCGCCGCCAAAGAAGAGTCCGTTACCGGTAGCTACGCCGGTAATGTTGTCTTGGGCAAAGAGACCGACGGCAATGGTACCGAAAATACCGTTGATCAGGTGGACGGAGATGGCGCCAACCGGATCATCGATTTTAAGACGGTCAAAACCTATAACGGAGAAGACAACCAGGGCGCCTCCGATGAGTCCGATTATTAAAGCGCTGGAAACGCTGACAAAGGCGCATCCGGCAGTGATGGCAACCAGGCCGGCTAAACAACCGTTGATAGTCATGCCTAAATCCGGTTTACCCAAAAGAAGCCAGGAGACTATAGCAGAACTGAGAGTTCCGGCAATGGCTCCGGTATTGGTGGTCATTAAGATGTGGGAAATAGCATGAGGATCAGCGGCCATGGTGGAACCCGGATTAAATCCGAACCAACCCAACCAGAGAACAAAGGCACCGAGTGTAGCAATGGTGAGATTGTGGCCGGGGATAGGATTGATTTTTCCGCCATCGCTATATTTACCAAAGCGAGGGCCTAAGATCATGGCGCCGGCTAATGCAGCCCAACCGCCGACCGAGTGAACGGTGGTTGAACCGGCAAAGTCAAACATGCCCAGTTGGGATAACCAACCGCCGCCCCAAATCCAGTGACCGACGATGGGGTAAATGATGGTTGCCATAATAAATGAAAATACGATAAATGCCAGATATTTAACACGTTCGGCCACAGCACCGGATACAATAGTACCGGCGGTACCACAGAAGACTAACTGGAAGAAGAATTTGGCCATGAGGGGTACGCTTGCCCAGGAGATGGCGGAATAAACACCCCGATATGCATCTCCGGTTGCCGGGGAATTGTCGGCTCCGTTCAGGAAGAACAGTCCTTTGAGGCCGATGAATCCGTTACCGTCTCCCCACATCAGTCCCCAGCCTAGAATGAGGAATCCTAATGATGATACAGCAAAGACGATGAAGTTTTTTGACAAGATGTTGACACAGTTTTTCGCCCGGGCAAAACCGGATTCGACCATTGCAAATCCTGTGTTCATGAAGAAAACGAGCATTGCCGCGAGGACGACCCAGATAGTATCCAGGATAATTTTTGTTTCCATAGTAATAACCTCCTTTTAAATTTGGACTTCTTGTAAAGTTTTGAATTTTATGAAAAAATAATAACACAAACCTAACATGACATCAACATAAAAAATGAACTTAAACGATTTTTAACATAATTAGTACGAATTAAATTACACAAACATGACAAAAAATGCTTTGTTGGAGAGTCAAGTCGAAGCTTCTGTGCAAAGAGAATTTTCTGAGAAGCCGGAGATGTGATATTCTGGATTTGAAGGATCCTCTCATGTTAATATAATGGCATGGATGCAAAAAGATTCCTATAAATAAAAAGGGGCGATAGGATGATTCGGTGTATTGCAATTGACCTTGATGATACATTATTGCGTACGGATTTAACCATAGCCGGACCGGATCGGGAGGCCATCTCCCGGGCCGTGGCCAAAGGTATCAAGGTATTACTTGCTTCGGGACGGATGGTTCAATCGATGAAACCCTATGCTGAAGAGCTGGGGTTGGATGTGCCCCTGATCGCTTATAACGGGGCTATTGTGCAGGAAGCGGTGTCAGGGGAAATCTTGTATCATCGCCCCGTTCCTTCTCGGGAAGCGTTGGAAGTATTGGCGATATTTCGCCAAAACGATATTCATCTCAATGTATATATCAACGATCAATTATATATGGACCAATTAACTCCTTGGGGAGAGCGGTATGCGGCCAATGCAAGGGTGAAACCCCATGTTGCGGATTTGGCTGATTTGCTAGCCAAACATCCTTCCCATAAACTGTTAGGGGTTGGAGAGGTTGAGCGGATCGATGCGTTACAGAAGCGATTGCAATCTCAATTTGGTGATACGCTTTATTTTGTAAAATCTAAACCCACGTATTTGGAGATATTAGCATCGGGAGTTTCCAAGGGCCGGGCCTTGCAAGAGTTGGCTGACGGCTGGGGATTTTCTCCGGAGGAGGTAATGGCTATCGGGGATGCGCCTAACGATTTGTCGATGATTACATGGGCGGGAACCGGAGTTGCTATCGGTAATGCTGCGGAGAACGTTAAAAAAGAAGCTGATTTTGTGGTATCCGATCACGACCATTGTGGGGTTGCCGAGGCAATTCGGCGGGTTGTAGGAGTATAACAAAAGAGCTGGATCAGCTCTTTTGTTATATAGGATTATAGGCTCTGTTTATTATAAGAATTTGTTCTCTGGAGCGAAGGAAGACGAATCAACCGACTGGTTGAGGAAGCGAGCGACGGTTTGGACGTCTTGAATTGGGGCCGGGGGTGCCGGCATGTAAAACATCCGTTGTTGGGCGTATTCGCTGATTTGTTGCTGGGTTTGTTCGCATTGGGAACGCATTTGCAGCAAAGCTTGGCGAAGCTGCGGGTTACTGGTTTCGGTGGCAGCCTGAGTGAACATGACTGCGCTGGTCTTTGCGATTTCCAATGCGTCCAGGGTCATTTCCCGTTCGGTATACATTCATAAGCCTCCTTTATATTAAATATGACATGAGGGTGCGAACGTTGGTCGCTGCGTTTAAGGCGCATTCGTTAAAAAAACCGGCCAATTGAGGATCGCTGCAATTCTGGGCATAAAGTTTGAATTTTTTGGCATTTAAATCTTCGTTGGCGATAAGCTGTTTTAAGGTATTTAATTCCATTTGGGTTATATTGGCCATAAAATCACCTCCTCGGTTTTCCTCATGAAATTACATTGCCCGCCTTGTCATGGGTTTATACGTAGGAAATATTCATATTCCGCATTGAGATTCCATAAGAATTAATAGACGAGCAATGCATTTGTAACGGTTGTCGAAACCCGTGAATATCAGGAGAAATGGGATTTTCATTAAAATTGTATGGTGGTTGCGTCAAGGTTCGTGGCAGGAAATCGAAGAAAAATGTCGAATAAAAATTATCGAAAAATAGAAAATGGACTTTTTGAAGTGGTGATATTCGGGCGGGGGTGGTATTAGAGAACGTGGTTTTTTGGAGGGGTTGTCAGATTAAACTTTGGGAGACTTTGATCACGTATGTGATTGATAAAGTTTAAAAAAAATAAGGAGGCTTCGTTTAATGGCTAAAGTAGTATTTGAACACGTGTATAAACGCTTTAGCGGCGGTGTTGTTGCTGTTAATGACATGAACTTGGAGATCAAAGACAAAGAGTTTGTGGTTTTCGTCGGTCCGTCTGGTTGCGGAAAAACCACTTCGTTGCGGATGGTTGCCGGTTTGGAGGAAATTTCCGAAGGTAATATCTATATCGGAGAAACCTGCGTGAACAACGTTGCTCCGAAAGACAGAGATATCGCCATGGTTTTCCAAAACTACGCTCTCTATCCTCATATGGATGTTTACAACAATATGGCTTTCGGGTTGAAACTCCGTAAATTCCCGAAAAGCGAGATTGACCGCCGCGTTAAAGAGGCTGCAAGAATTCTCGGCATTGAAAACTTGTTAGACCGGAAACCGAAAGCTCTCTCTGGTGGTCAGAGACAGCGGGTTGCTTTGGGACGCGCCATTGTTCGCGAACCGAAAGTCTTCTTGATGGACGAACCGCTCTCCAACTTGGACGCTAAACTCCGGGTCCAAACCCGTGCTGAGATCAGCAAATTACACAATCGTCTTCAAACCACCATCATTTATGTTACCCACGACCAAGTCGAAGCTATGACCATGGGTGACCGGATTGTGGTTATGAGAGACGGTATCATTCAACAAGTGGGTGCTCCGCTTGAAATCTATGATCATCCGAACAACGTGTTCGTTGCTGGATTTATCGGTACGCCTCCGATGAACTTCCTGGACGGCGTGGTTAAAGATGACAATGGTAAGTTGGTTGTAGATTTCGAAGCCTTTAAAGTACGGATTCCGGAAGGCAAGTTTAAGAATGTCCGTCAGTATCTCAACAAACCGGTGATCTTCGGTATTCGTCCGGAGTCCATTTTGGAAGCTGAAACCGTTCAGGTTGCTGAAGAAGATGTGGTTGTTGCCACCGTTGATGTAACCGAATTAATGGGTTCCGAGATTTATCTCTATATGTCCCTCGGCAACCACTCCTTCATCGCTCGGGTGGATTCTCACTCCAAAGCCAAAGACGGCGAACAACATCGGGTGGTATTTGATATCAACAAGATGCATCTCTTTGATAAAGAAACCGAAAAAGCAATTCTCTAATCGCCAAAAAGGCCCCGTTAAACGGGGCCTTTTTTATTTGGTCAGGTACTTTTTTTACGGTCAACTTCATGATATAATTTAACATACTTGACAGTTTGTAGATGTTTTGATTAAGTTGATAATGATTCCATGGAACTGACTGCTGTTTCCGAGGCCGGATAAAGAAACGGTTTTTCAATGCATTGAGACAATCCGCAGCTGATAATGTCCGCCATTTTCATCACCAAACTCAAACGGGTGTTTTGCAATACCATATACTCCATAAATCCTCCTACATTGACGATGCCGATCACTTGAAGGTCGCCAACAGCTGGTAAGTCTTTATTGACTCCAGTCCCCGGTTGAAGCGGGCCTTCTTTGATGCTGATAAATCCTACACTTTCCGAGCGTCCCAAGCATGCATCAATTGCAATAATAAACGGATCCTGATATTTCCGGGAGATAGTTTGAATGGTATCGTGAAGATTTACGGCATGGACCGGGTTATCTAACGTACCGTAAACCATATCGGGATCTATACCGCGTTCGATCAATTTCGTGCCGGTAATAGGCCCTAAACTATCGCCGGTGGAACGATCAGTGCCAATACACAAAATTATCAGTTCTTGATTGGGCCGATGCAAAAGGGAGAGACATAGATTCATTTGGGTGGCAAAGGTCGAGACGGCTAAAGGCTGATCAACATGGATTCTGGTGTTTGTGATGGAGGGCCCTTTTTCATCTTTCGATTTATTCAGTGGATTCCACATTTGATTTCCCCCTGTATTCGAACATTGGCAAAGTTTTTTGCCGTTTTCAGGAATAAAGACGGTGCATTTCCAAGTAGTTTATTATATGTATTTATTTAACAGGTTATTCAATAATAAGGCGAAATGGTTGGAGGGTTGAGCGTGCAATTGTTTCGGGATTGTCTGGAGAGGTTGACGGTCAGGAACAAAAGCGGCCATCTGTTGAGACTTATTGTTGGCATCGGATTGTTTTTAGCAGTTGTAGTCGGTTTTCTCCTGATGGGAGGTAAAGTATTAAAAGGAGTACGGGTCGGGGGAATGGCCGTTGGCGGGATGAGGGTTCAGGTTGTTCACCAAAAGTTGGCTGAACATTTTGAACCGCTGCTTACCAAAAAGGTTATCTTGGGTTATAATAAACGCAATTTTAGCGTCGTTCTCGGTTCGTTAGGAATCCGCCCGGATTATCAACGTTCTGCCATCAATGCCTATCAGGTTGGCCGCCGCGGTAGTTTGTGGAACCGGATTCAGGAGCGGTTTCAAGTGTATCGAAAGGGCGTCGAAGTTCCATTGAGTTTTGCCCACAATGAACAGGCTTTGGATTCGTTTTACCGTATCTTGGAAGCCAGCTTTGCGGTAGAACCGGTCCGGACCGTGGTCTCTGTGAATTCTGACGGAACGGTGAGTTATACCAAGAGTAAAGAGGGAAAGGCCATTGACCGCGACAGGTTAACCCGGTTATTGGAAGAGGCGTTGGTCCGGCCTGAGGTGGATTATATTGAAATTCCTGTGAATGTGGTTAAGCCTTGGCTTTCTGAATCGGATGTGGAACGTTGGGGCTTAAACACGGTTTTGGGGATGTATAGCACTCGGTTTGATCCGAATTCGACCGATAGAGTCCATAACCTGAAAGTGGCTTCGGGTGCTATTAACAATGTTATCCTCTATCCCGGGCAAAATTTTTCCTTTAACACCTGGGTTGGCCCACGATTGGCAGAAACCGGATATAAAGAAGCGCCAGTGGTGCTCTATGGGGAATTGGTTCCGGGTATCGGCGGAGGCGTCTGCCAGGTAACTTCAACCTTATATAATGCTGTCTTGTTGGCTAATTTGAAAGTGATTACCCGTTACAATCACTCAATTCCCATTACATATGTACCGATGGGCCGGGATGCGACGGTTGTTTATGACGGGGTGGATTTTATCTTTGAAAATAATTTAAAGACTCCGGTGTTACTTGTGGCTATGGTGGAGGGTTCATCGGTGCGGGTGGCCGTACTGGGACAAAAACAAGGATGGAAAGAGGTTTCTTTGGAAACGCAGATACTTGAGAAGTATCCTTATCAAGTCAAAGAAGAATATGATCCGTCATTGGGTGCGGAGGAACGAATTAAGGTTCAGGATGGCAGGGACGGATTTAAGGTGGCTTTATACCGGACGGTAACCTATAAGGACGGCAGAGTTGATAAACACTTGGTGAATACTAGCGTTTATCCCTCCCGTCCTGAGAAATATAAAATGGGGAAACGTCCGGGGAAAGAGGAAACTATTACCGGGAGTTCATAATATTACCTCTATGGGGTATCCTAAAGTTTAGGAGGTACTCCATGGAAATGCTGATGATTCGGGAAAAAAAGCGAAACGAGGAAATGCTGCCCGTCGGCTTGTTCAGGGAGTGGTCTTTGCCGGTTTGGTATTATAAACAGATCGAGCCATCATCGCCCTGCTTTTGTGAAATTCCTGTATTTAAAAATAGAACTCAGCGAAATTGGATCACTTTACGGCCGAAGGGTTCTGCGGAAGAGTATTACCTTGATCGTTGCGGTGTTCTACAAATTCCGGGTGGTGCTTCGATAGAACTGTGGATCGAAGAAGGTGATCAATATATCACCCCGCGGCATTATCGGGTCGCTAACCAATGGTTCCGGGAAGATTTAAACGGGGTAGAAACGGAGATACATACGGGGTCTTTATCGGTTGGTTTGCTCTGTTATCCACAGGATTGTTCGGATGGGGTGCGATGGGATGTTGTTATAAAAGAGTGGGACACCCGCTATCAATTAAGACCCATCGCTGTCTTAGTTGTTTATCGGCCTTATGGAAATGATGGCTGGGTTCCGACGGGACGTCTAGCGTATCGTAACGGGAAATTGTGGGCAGATCAGCGGGTGGTTCTGGAAGTCGCCGAAGAACCGTCCGTTACAGTGTTTAGTAACGAGAGGACAGGGGAGTTAATTCCGTTATTGCAACAGGGTATTGGTAATATGGGAACTAAATCGTCTCTAGGTTGGTGTGCTGGCGCTTTAGGTTATCGTGGACTACCGGGTCAAGTAGGAATTGTTTCGGTGAATATTCGCGGAAGAAGCGTAGCAAAAAGGCAGGTATTGGTGGGGTCTGGGAAATCCGGGTCCGGAGAGGGTCAAACCGGAGAGCCTGTGAAGATGATGACAGGGACTCGGTGGGATCCTTTCTTTTCTGTAGCCGAAGGTTATTTGGATACATTTTGTCCGGACAAACCGGAATCAGTGGATATCTATCAGATGATGGTTTTAAACCGTTACGGAAAGTTGGAGCGGAGCAGGGCGTATCTGATGGAATGCCTTAGGCGAGTCCGGATTAACGGGAAGCTTGATACCAGATATTTGGGAACGGATCGGATTCTTTATGCAGTGGAGGATTATCTCCGATATGGCGGAGACAGCCGATGGCTGGAGAGCTTTTGGACCGTTTTGAAGAAAGTTGCTTTTTACCTGATGGAAACAGCAGGAGAGGGGATAACGGGGTTTCCTGATGGATGGCATTGTGCTTCATTGCGCTCCTTTGGAGAGTTGGCACTTTTATTCCGTCGTCCGGATGATGTTTCGGCATTTCGTAATGGATATCTTCATTTATTACAAAGATTTCATCGGAGTGCGGCGATGTTGGCGGCTTCGATGGATATCCCGTCTCACTTTACGGTGGGTGATTGTATGGCTTTGCCGGAATGGGTTTATCCTTTACATCTATCGGATAATCACTGGACTGGGCATAAGGATTGGCTGGAGTTGGTGAAGGAAAGCTTTTATCGTCAGGGGGGAATCACCTCACCGCCAGAGTATTCGGGCATTGATTTGGAACAAACCGCTAAATTTTGTCAACAGTTGGTATGGTGCGGCAATGAATATCGGGATTTTATCCGATTATTTGAGCGGATGGCTGGTCCGGCTTGGAGTTGGCCGGACCGGGTCCATCCGGTAACATGTTCAGGTATTGGAACGAAGGGGCATGATCCGGCGGTATTATTCCAACTGATGCTGTTGTGGCGGTTGATTTTTATCCATGATGTTGGGGATGATCTTTATCTGTTACCGGGAGTTTTCACCAGCCGAATGTGGGAGCGGCCGAATATCACAGTGCAACAGTTACCAACCCGGTTCGGAAAGGTTTCCATATGCTGTCAAACGGTAGGAATAAACACGCGGATCACTATTGAGGCGGCGTTTAGGCGTTATCCATCGCGGATTTTATTGAGACTGAATCCGGCTTATCAGGTAGTATATTGGGACGGTCCCGGGGTAATCACCGGATCTTTTTTGGAGATGGAACCGGATGTTCGGGTGATCCGATTAAAAAAATGTACCATTTAAGGTTGTCTTGACAACACTTTTTGGGCTAAGCTATAATAAATTATAATAATGTCTGGTTTAAAGCAAGCAATATGATTATCACTTATTGTTTGATGGCGATCGGACGTTTATCGACTTAAAGAGGAGGATTTTTCGGAGTATGGCATTAGAGGTCGGCCAGATCGTAGAAGGTAAGGTGACCGGGATTACCAATTTTGGGGCTTTTATCGAGTTGACAACCGGTCAGACCGGGTTGGTCCACATTTCGGAGGTTGCGGACAAATATGTGAAGAGCGTTAATGATTACCTCAAGGAAGGAGATCTGGTCAAAGTAAAGGTTTTGACTCTGGATAAAGGCAAAATCGGTCTTTCGATCAGGCAAGCTCAAGCCGGTTCGGACCGTCCTGCGAATAACGGCCCGAAACAAAGTCGGCAGTCGTTCGAAGATAAGCTTGCCAAATTTATTAAAGATTCGGATGAAAGACAAACTGATATCCGTCGAAGTATCGAATCCAAACGGGGTGGCCGCGGCGGCGGCAGATCCTACTACAATATTTAACTGATAATGATCAGGCCGGCATAATGCCGGCCTTGTTTTTAGAGGAGTGTTGGTTTTGATGAAACGGACCCATTTTTTTGCTTATTTATCCCGGATGAAATATATTCGGCGCTGGGGTTTGATGCGAAATACCCGGACGGAAAATATTCAAGAGCATAGTCTGGAGGTTGCTGTGATTGCCCATGCCTTAGCCATTATTCGTAACCGTTTGTTTGGCGGGACCTTGGATCCGGAACGGGTGATGGTATTGGCAGCCTTTCATGAAATCAGTGAGGTGATTACCGGTGATTTGGCGACGCCGATTAAATATTTTAATCCGGAGATTAAAAGCGCGTATTCGGGTATTGAAGAGATTGCCAAGGAACGGTTGTTTAATATGCTTCCACCGGAGCTTCAGCCGGATTATGCCGATTTGATTCTGCAAAAAAACCCGGCCGACGATGAACATTGGAAAGTGGTCAAAGCTGCCGATAAGCTGTGTGCTTATCTGAAATGCCTCGAAGAGTTGAAAGCGGGCAACCGGGAATTTGAAAAAGCTGAAGTCACAATTCGAAATCAATTGGAAGAAATGGAAGTCCCTGAGCTCAAGTATTTTATGGAAGTGTTTCTGCCCAGTTACCGGTTGACTCTGGATGAGCTGAATTAGAAGGATTATAGGGCAAAGACATGTTTACCGATGCGTTGAATGATTTTTCTGGTCCATACATAGGAGCCAGCCCCGACTTTGGCGGGGTTGAAAAAGAAGAGAGCACCTCCGGAAGGATCCCAGCCATTGAGGCAATCCTGGGCTGCTTTTCTGGTAGAGGCTGTCGGAGCTTTATTAATAGAGCCATTTGATACAGATTCGAAGGCTTTAGGCTGGTAGATAACACCCGCTAGTGTGTTCGGGAATTTGGGGCTTTGAATTCGATTTAAAATGACAGCGCCTACGGCGACTTGGCCGATATAGGGTTCGGCTTCAGCCTCGGCACGGATCACCCGGGCCAACAGCTGAATATCGATGGTTTTCCGGTTAACGGTTCCGCCGCCTGTAGCAGCCCAGGACTTTTTGATGCAAGGTAAGGGCGCCAGCAGAACGAAAACTGCCATAATCAGCCCGATATACCGAAGGTGTTTTTTATGGAACATTTTCACTTATCACTTCCCCGTTAATCAATTGATCACTTTTAGCATTTCATTCAGAGTGAAAATTCATACAGGGGAAGCGGCTGGCCGTGATTAAATCGCTCTGGAACAACTTAATTCCGGCAAGTCGTCCGGAGTCAATTTGGAAAAAATTCTGGCCAAGGTTTGTTGAGTGGGCAGGACGATACATTGGATGCGAACATCCAAAACCGGAATGACATATTCAAAATGAACCAGGAAATAGTCGACAGTATAGATTTTAGATGAATAAAACAGCGTACGGCTCAGGTCATTGATAAGAGTGGGGGGAGACAGATACCAGTTCATTCCGGTTTTATCGGTTAAAGCCCTCCAAAATGCATTGGTGACGATATTCACCAGTTCAGTGAGGACCGAAATTTCGATGCGGTTGAACCGTTTTCCGTATTTGAAGCGTTTATGCCCCAACATCTTATCGATGAGCGTTTTGGCATCCCGTCCGGCGAAGAATGTATAAATCTCCCCGGTGATTTCTCCGGAATAACGGAGGTGGAACCCAAGGTGGTTTTGGTAGAAGAGTCGGATGCGGTCAATCAGCACAGGAAGCGTCAATAAAGATAGGCAATGGAGGTTAATGTCTACGTCGGAACCTAAAAACTGTCGCAGTGAATTGAGGGAAGCCGATGCTCCGTGTTGGGCGATTTCGTACAAACGTTTAATCTCTTGTGGTGGCGGGTAAAGATGGTCTTGACCCACCGGTTCGCTTTGTTCGATAGCGATGTTTTTCATGGGTAACGCTCCTTGTCATGGTTTTGGGATGTATTATAGAAAATTCTGGGAAAGCCCCAGTTATCCTTTCTCGAGAAGTCGCAGAATGTATCGGAAAATACCCTAAATCAACGAAAAAAATGCTAGATGGTATAAACCTTTTGAAAAAATCTTTCCGGGTTTGAAAGTAGGTTGATGATGATGAAAGAACGGGATCAAACCGGGAGTTATCCGGATTTTATGAAGGTATATCAATTGTTAAGTCAATCGTTGGGCGAACCGGATGGGCTTCATGAGTCCAGTCCTTTGGCCCATTGCCGTTCTTCGCTGGAGATCTTGGTGGCGACTATGTTGACTCAGGCCACGTCTGATCGGAATGCGTTGACCGCGTGGCATCGATTTCAAGAGGCTTATCCCCGGCTGGAAATGGTGGTTGAGGCTGGTGCTGACGCACTGGCGGAGGTGATTCGTCCGGCCGGAATGGCGGTACAACGGAGCCGGGCGATTTTGGCGGTGTTGACTAAGGTTAAAGAGGATTTTGGCGAATATTCCCTGGATAGCCTGGCGGACGATCCTGAAAGAGCCTGGCAATACCTGACGGCATTACCGGGAGTTGGCCCAAAGACAGCTGCCTGTACTTTGCTATTCGGATTTAATCATCCTTTTTTCCCGGTGGATGTCCATATTGAACGAATCATGAAACGGATGAAATGGGCATCACCAAAGATGAATCCGGCGGAGATTCAGAGGATGATGGGTGAGATGATCCCTGCTCAACTAATGGGTGGCCTTCATATTCTACTGTTAAATTTGGGGCGGACTCATTGCCGTCCAACCCGTCCGGATTGTGCCCATTGTCCGCTGGCCGGTGAGTGTCCCGGAGTTTAGTTTACATAATGTAATATTTCGTGATATAATAAGGGAGCCGTAAGGCTCTTTTTTTATTGCGTGAATATGGATTGAAGAAAGGAGGCGGCTGTGGTGCAGATTTTTCGGAAAAGAGCGTGTGAGATAGCGGTGGGTGTGGCTGTGCTGGCGATGTTCATCGGTAGTTTATCTTATTTAAGCCAACTATCCGGAGATAATCCATTATCGGCTCAAAGTAAGGCGGAGCTGGTCGAAGAAACCCAGGATTTGATTGAACAGATCGAAGATCTGGAAGCGACGGCAGGTACGAAGGAGGCTGCCGGATACCGGATTTATTCAGCAGATACTACGGGAAAACTGTGGAGCCTGTATCGGGAAGCCCAAGAACGGGTTAATCTGTTGAATACCGGGAAGGTTGCTGCCGGTGATGGGATCGATGACTATTTATTGTCGGCGGAGCCTTTGGAAAATCCCTATCAGGTAGAGCAGGTCCGGGAAGCCATGGATACATTGCTTGATCGTATTCCGGAAGATTTCTTTAAGGATTACCGGATCTATTTAGCGCCTTTAGCCGTCTCCGGGGTGAGCGGGCAGGGAGGGCCTGGATTCAGCCTGATTTATGCGATATCTGATACTTTTCAACCGACGGAGACGGACTTGCGGGTAACGCTTTATCATGAAGCCGGACATCATATTCAGTTGGGCCGGATGCCCGCAGGAACAAAGCGCGGAAAAGAACTTTGGGCGGAATATCATCAGTTCCGCGGCGGAAGTTGGAAAGTGGCCGGAAAGGCCAATACAGTAGCTTGGAGCGAATCCAGCGAGGAGACATTTGCCGAAGATTTCCGGATGATTTTCGGTGAAGACCAGCCCTATTTTGGAGATATGGCTTTGGGTGATCCCCGGGATGATTCGGAAGTAATATCCAGGTTTGAACAGTTTGTATTGGAACTGGCAGAAGAAGAACCGGTGGATTATCAATCCCCTTGGGTACCGGATGGTTTTGCCTTCTGGCAATATCAGCCGGTGATCATCATGGGGTTATGGCTGTTTTTATTGGGATTATTAGGGCTTACGCGGGCAAGGTCGAGAGCCCGTATAGCCGTTCCTTATATGGGCATGGAGGCATGAAGGTTTGACAAGGACCTCATGCCTTTCTTTATAATTAAATGAGGACAAGCCAGGTTGCATTTTGGAGTACATGATCATCAATTGACTCCGAAAGATGATTGTTGTATACTATTTATCAGCATTGTATAGTAGAATGACTGGAGGAATGGACGTATGAAATTTATTAAAACCATCAGCCAAGGGAAATTAGGGGAAACGGCCAAGACCGGCGGTTGTGGCGAATGCAAAAATTCGTGCCAATCTGCATGTAAGACTTCCTGCACTGTCGGCAATCAAGTCTGCCAGAAATAAACGGATACATAGCATCGGTAGTTACGATAAACGACAGACAGTTAGGTAGCCATGGCATCATGGCTATAATTTTTATCCGTAGGTTTAAAGGAGCGTCATATGAGTAATTGGCATTCGTTTCAGGCATTAGGCCGGTTTTTTTTATTTGATGTTTTATCCAATTCATTATTCGAAATTAATGAAACCGTCCATCAATATCTTCATGGGCAACCGATTGCCGAGGAGTATCGGAAGGACGTGGAGGCGGATCTGGACGAATTACGGCAGATGGGGTATTTAAAGGAAGAACCTGAAGCCGAAGTTGGATTGGAACGGGATGCAACGTTAAAAGCGTTGTGCCTCCATATCTCCCATGACTGCAATCTGAGGTGTCGTTATTGCTTTGCCGGAACCGGCCCCTTCGGCGGTGCCCGGGAACAGATGAGCTTTGAAGTTGGAAAAGCAGCTATCGATATGTTGCTGGCCCAATCGGGTAACCGGCGCCAATTGGAAGTGGACTTTTTCGGCGGAGAGCCTTTGCTAAACTGGGATGTGGTGAAACAGGTCGTCGAGTATGGTGAGAAGACCGCACCCCAATATGGAAAGGATATTCATTTTACCTTAACCACCAACGGGGTCGCATTGACGCCCGAGATCCGGGAATATCTCAATCAAAAGCAAATTGCGGTGGTATTATCCCTGGATGGCCGGCCGGAGGTAAATGACCGGATGCGGGGCGCCTGTTATGCGCGGATTGTCCCCAATTATCTGGCCTTAGTTAAAGAACGGGGAAATCAAAATTACTACGTTCGTGGGACGTTTACCAAGCACAACCTGGATTTCACCGAAGACGTCAAGCATATGTACTCGCTGGGATTTCGGGAACTGTCGGTGGAACCGGTGGTTTCCGATGAAGGAGATTATCGGTTGACTGAGGAAGACCTGCCCCGGATCAAAGCTGAATATGACCGTTTGGCCGAGTATTATCTTGAGAAACGGCTGGGCGATGATCCCTTTACCTTCTTCCATTTTGAGGTGAGTCTGGATCATGGGCCTTGTCTCCCCAAACGCTTGACCGGATGCGGGGCAGGATTCGACTATTTTGCGGTAACTCCCAGCGGAGAACTCTATCCCTGCCATCAGTTTGTGGGCCGGACTGCCTTTAAAATGGGCAATGTCTTCGAAGGGATTCAAAACGAGGCGCTGCGCCAGGAATTTGGCTCCGCCACGCTGTATAAGAAAGAAGGCTGTGCCCAGTGCTGGAGCAGGTTTTATTGCAGCGGCGGTTGCCACGCCAACGCGGAGGCCCTCAACGGTTCGATTTACAAACCGGATCATTTAGGTTGTGAGTTGCAACGGAAACGGTTGGAATGTGCGCTGGCATTGAAAGGCATTTTGATGCAGGACGCTGAAGCGAATAAATGATAACGAAAAAGGGGCGAACGGTATTCGCCCCTTGTTTTATTTCCTGAATGCTTCGAACATTTTTTGCCGGTTGGCAAATTTGACGTTCTGAACGATCCATTCCCGCATGGCCTGGCCTTCGGGGGTGGATTGGGGATAAGAGATGAAATCCAGCTTAATTCCTAAGTTCTGGCTGACTTTGAGGGCTAAAATCGGCCAGATGACGCCGATATCCGCGATTACCGGGATACTGCCGGGGAGACGGGAGAAACCGGACATCTCCATCCGGAAGGGAACGCCGGTGAGCTTGGTTTTGGGCAAACCTTTAGCGATGGCCTCCTGGACGATATTGGATTCCCGTTGTTTCTTCCAAGCCAGTTCCAGATTGGGGTCCAGATCGATCCGGACCAAGGTTTTGTTGGCTAAGCTGTAAGTATAATATCCTTCCCAATCGGCCCAGACGCCATGGCCGGTATACCGTTCAAAGGGGCCGTCGTGAATCTCCTGGGTCAAGGCCACGGCGGATTCGATGATCATGGATGCGGACCCCAAGAGTTTGGCGATGCGCATGGTCCGTTCAGTGACGGAGATGGAGTCGGCAACAGCCAGTCCGACCGCTCCCCCGCCGATGAGCTGAGGAACGCTGACCAGGACCGGGACATTGCGGCGGTAGCCTGCTCCCAACATGGTCATAGGATCAGCACCGGCACCGGCTACGGTTTCGAAAGGAAGGCCGTTGGCTTTGGCCAGGGCTTCGATCTCCCGGGCCAGTCTTTCGGTACGTAACCCCAAAGGATAGGCCATATTTCCTGCGGCTTTAGTAATGGTGTTGCCTTCGGTTTCCAAGATGCGTTTCATGAGTTCCCGGTCGATGGGCATTTCAGCTTCGAGTTCTTTTAACTCTTCTTCAGTCATAATCGAAGACTCAAAGAGCAAATCCAAGGGAAGTTTGTCGGCATCGAATCCCACTTTGCGGCCATCGACCCGGTGAACTTTTTCCAGGGATCCGGAGAGTTCGTGGTTGATTACAGCCGATGAAGTGGTTACCCCATCGATAATTCCTTTATGGATTAACTCGGCGATGAGGGTGGTCACGCCTTCGTGGATGTTGGGGCCGCTTCCGGTGACGACCACGATCTTTTCGCCGGCCTTTTTGATTTCAGTCATTTTGGCGACAATTTCGTCAATTTTGGCTTGAAGATCCGGGGTTAATGCCTGATATAGTTCGTTGATTTTATCAGTGTTTACCATGTGGGTTTCCTCCCTCGATTAGGTTGATAGCTAATTGTAAATTGCGTTGGGTTGAGCCCTGTTGCGAAAGAATGGCTTCCCGGGCTGCCTGGCCTTTGTGGGCTAATTGCTCCGGTTGTTGCAGCAGTGCAACAACCTGACGGGCGAAGCTCTCCGGATCTTGGACTTCATAACCGGCACCGGCCTGTTCCAGAAGGGCTTTGGCATCGAGAAAATCATCCATGGAAGGCCCGTAAAGAACCACTTTACCCCAGGCTGCAGGTTCCAACGGATTTTGGCCGCCTAAGGACACCAGGCTGGCGCCGCAAAAGGCAAGGGTCGCCAGGGAATAGACCTTGGAAAGTTCGCCGATGGTGTTGAGAATGATCACCTTTTCGCTATTGACGGCGGTATCCGGTGTGATATCGGTCCGGAGTAAAGGTTCGAACCCGTAGCGTTCGACGATCTGGCAGATCTCGGCTGCCCGCTGAATATGGCGGGGAGCGATGAGAAGTATCATATCGGGTATAGCCTGGCGTATTTTTTGATACGCTTCTAGGATCAGTTCTTCTTCGCCTTCCCGGGTGCTTCCGGCGACGAGCAGCAATTCCTCACCGGTCAGGTTTAAAATGCTTTTGCTAACTTCGCGGAATTCGGGTTTGGCCTGGTCGATGATGCGGTCATACTTGATATTGCCGTTGATCTGGATCCGTTCAGGCGGAGCCCCGATAGAGATGAACCGTTCGGCATCATCTGGAAGAATGACGCTGAGCTGGTCATAATTGGACAGTACCTTACCTAAAAAGCCACGAAACTTCTGATAGGATCCGACGGAACGTTTGGAAATCCGGCCGTTAATCATTAAAATTCGGCTGCCGTTTTTGCGGGCATAGCGGATTAGATTCGGCCATAGCTCCGTTTCGGCAGTGATCAACAGGGTCGGTCGGATGTGACGTATCGCCCGGCGGGCTGCCCAAAAGAGATCGAAAGGCGCTAAAAAATGGCGGTTAGCTTCCGGAAGGTTTTCCTGAGCAAAGGTTAACCCGCTTTGAGTCATGGTGGAAACCCCGATCCAGGCCTGAGGGTAGTTCTCCCGTAATTTCCGGATGAACGGGATAATCGCACTGATCTCGCCGACGGATGCGGCATGAATCCAGATGCGGGGCGTTATCTCAGCGGAAGGCAGGAAATCGGGGGGATAATGTCCCAAACGCCAATCCAGTGCAGTAATGTTTTCTGTTGCTTTCTTTTTTCTTAGAAAAAATAAGAGTAACAGCGGTGTTAATAAAGTTAGGAACAGATTATAAATAAAGTACATCGTTTTTCACCATCTGAATAAATTGTTCCCAAAAAATTCGCCATCTTTCCTGTGTTTCCTTCTGAGAGAACATAAAAGCGGAAAAAATTATCACGATACGGAAAATAGTGGGCGGATTAGGAGTTGTGCCCGATGGATGAAATTGGGTATAATCGGGATGGAAGGTATAGCATATGTAGGGAACGCACATGTGCGTTCCGTACAATCATTTGAGTTAAGGTCGTGGATTCAGGTTATAAGAATCAGGAGATAATTCCGGGTTTCAAGATTAAGTGCACAGTTCATGGTGTACGAATAGGCATGAGGCAAGAGGCGTGAGTAGAGTCTACAGTTTAATTTGACAGTGGACAGTTCCTTGTTTGGGGTACACGGTTCACATTACACGGTTCACAGATAGCAAACTCTGATAGATATTAGGCAATATTTTCGGGCTCTGACACCCTCTCCTTTAGGAGAGGGCTGGGGTGAGGTTTAAAATAGGCACGGGATATACGTAGATTTTAGTTTTCTTTTGAACTATCAATTGTTAACTAATTAAATCTTCGGTCTTTTATATTCTGTCTTCTTTATTCTGAAATTAAATCGAAGCAAGAAAGGGATTAAATTAATGAAGATAGCAGCTGAGAAACCGGTACAGTTGGGACAAACGGTTGAGATAACCATCGACAATTATGGGCATGAAGGCGAAGGGGTAGGCCGCATCGAGGGGTTTGCTGTTTTTATCCCTGAAGCATTAAAAGGGGAAACCGTTCGTATCAGGATTACGGAGGTACGGAAGAATTTTGCCCGGGGAGAAGTGTTGGAGATATTGAAACCGGCTGTGGAACGGATCAAACCGCCCTGTCCTGTCTATCAACAATGTGGCGGTTGTCAGTTGCAGCATATGAACTATCAGGCGCAACTGGCGTTAAAACGCCAGCAGGTGGTGGATGCGGTCGAACGGATCGGCGGTTTGTCGGGAATTACGGTCCATCCGGTGCTGGGGATGAAAGATCCGTGGTATTATCGGAATAAAGTGCAATACCCCTTTGGGATGGACGGGGGACAGACCGTCATGGGTTTTTATAGAAAAGGAACCCATGATATTGTCAATCTTGACAGTTGCCAACTGCAGCCGATGGTGACCAACTGGGTGGCCACCAAGATTCGGGAGTTGGCTGTGAAATATCAGGTTTCGATATACAACGAGCAGACGGGAACCGGTTTACTCCGTCATCTGCTCATTAAAAAAGGATTTAAAACCGGGGAGATGATGGTGGTGCTGGTCACCAACGGCCCGGATTTCCCGGATGGGCCGAAGATAGCGGCAGAATTGATGAGTGCTTTTCCCAACGTGAAAAGCGTGGTTCAAAATATCAACACCAACCGGGGCAACGTGATCCTGGGGCGGGAGACCCGGGTTATCGCCGGAGAACCGACGATCAATGATATTCTGGACGGTTTGAAGTTTAAAATCTCAGCCCGTTCCTTTTTCCAGGTTAATCCGGAACAAGCCGAGGTGTTATATCACAAAGCCGTGGAATATGCCGGACTGACCGGAACGGAGACGGTGCTGGATGCGTATTGCGGGGTCGGCAGTCTAACCTTGTTTTTGGCGCGGCAGGCGAAAGAGGTCTATGGGATCGAAGTGGTGCCTGAGGCCATTCGTGATGCCGAAGCCAATGCTGCGTTGAATCAGTTGAAGAACGTCCGTTTTCTAGTGGGTGAGACCGAAAAAGTCCTGCCGGAACTGGTGAATCAGGGGGTCCGTTTTGATGTGTGCGTGGTGGATCCGCCCCGGTCCGGCTGTGAACGGTCGGTGTTGGAAAGCTTCGCGGCCAACGGGGTAGGGCGGATTGTTTACGTGAGTTGCAATCCCAGCACCTTGGCCAGAGACTTGAAGATATTGACGGAACTGGGTTACGAGGTCCGGGAGATTCAGCCGGTGGATATGTTCCCCCAGACGTATCATGTTGAGTGCGTAGTATTGATGTCAAAGCCTTAACCTTTGATATTACTGGCTTTTCGCGTTTACATTCAACTTGTCTACTCGAGAGAAAGGGGGAAAACGCGTATATGGGAACATGTCGAAAACTCATATTTAATCCCCCAAAATTGATGGGGTTGAGTTAACACATTAGATAATGCCCATTTTTACATAGGATTGGGTAGCCAGAATGGATGTACATTTTATAAAATCTGTCGATATTGTATTTAGAATAATATTTATTAAATCCAATTTAAAAATCATGCGAATGTAAAGAATTTATTTGCATTATTATGAAACGAATGATATTATACAGTTATAAATATCTATAGGTGATTATCATGGCAATCAGTTATAAAAAGCTTTGGAAACTATTGATTGATAGAGATATGAAGAAAAAAGACCTGCAAAAGCTTGCAGGTATAAGTTCTGCAACAATAACAAAGCTTGGCAAAAACGAAAATGTGAATACTGAAGTATTAGAAAAAATATGTAGGGCTTTGGAATGTGATATAAGTAATATTATGGAAATTATACCAGA
>Ga0209508_1000072_pt1 | contig 117018 bp, 87 predicted proteins | sample AD_UKC129_MetaG_FD_184427 | JGI IMG/M metagenome (GOLD analysis project Ga0209508, IMG submission 184427) | Active sludge microbial communities of municipal wastewater-treating anaerobic digesters from Canada - AD_UKC129_MetaG (SPAdes) (version 2) | ecosystem: Engineered > Bioreactor >...
AAGTGTTTTGCCGGATGCCTGCCGTGTGGCGACGGACGTGCCCGCCTCGAATTTCGGCAGCAATGGTTCAATCTCCATTGGAAGCCGGCCGGCCAGGGCATCCGTAATTTCTTTGGCCTCCTGCGGATACGCCTGAGCGTACTTTGCAAAGAGGGCCTCGTACTCTTTTTGGAGACGGGCGCCTTTCTGTTTGGCCTGCCCCATATGAGCGGCGACTTCCTCCGGTACGACAAAGGTCTTCTCCGGGTCCCAGCCGGCGTTTTTCTTAATCAGCTTGCACTCTTCTACGCCCAGGGGGGCGCCGTGGGCGGTATGGGTGTCCTGGAAATTCGGGCTTCCGAAGCCGATATGCGAGCGGAATTTGATGAGTGTGGGTCTGCCGTTGGGTTTTTTGGCGATTTCGAGGACGCGGTCCAGCTCGGCGATGTTGTGGCCGTCGCCGCCGACGGTGTGGACATTCCAGCCGTAGGCCTCATACCGTTTGGCGACGTCTTCGGTGAAGGATAGATGCGTTTCGCCGTCGATGGTGATGCCGTTGTCATCGTAGATGACAATCAGGTTGTCCAGCCCCAGATGACCGGCCAGACTGGAAGCCTCGCCGCTGACGCCTTCCTGAAGGCAGCCGTCGCCGGCAATGACATAGATTTTATAGTCAAAAATCGGGAATCCTTCTTTGTTGTATCGTGCGGCCAGGTACTTTTGGGCAATGGCCATGCCGACACCGTTGGAGATGCCCTGGCCCAGCGGTCCGGTGGTGACTTCCACACCGGGGGTGTGTCCGTATTCCGGATGGCCGGGGGTCTTGCTGCCCCACTGACGGAACTGTTTCAGTTCGTCCAGCGGCAGGTCAAACCCGCACAAGTGAAGCAGGGCGTACAGGAGCATGCTGCCGTGTCCGGCCGAGAGGATGAAACGGTCGCGGTTGAGCCATTTCGGGTCGGCGGGATTAAACCGGAGGTGCCGCATCCAGAGTGCATAGGCAGCGGCGGCCATCCCCATCGGCATCCCGGGATGCCCGGAATTGGCAGCCTGAACTCCATCCATCGCCAGAAAACGGATGGTTTCTACACATTTCATATCCAGAGCCGAAAGACCTGTTGCATTCGCGTTCGCCATAAAAAACCTCAAAAAATAGAAAGATTTTATGAAACAGAATTGAAAAGTACCGTATTGTATTAAGTTAGGATGGTCGTTTCAAGCGTTTTTGCGGCTTAATTTTTTCGGAAGAAATCCAATAATACAATTAGTTATAGTAATCATATTATAAGTATTTCTTTTTTATCGTTTATGTTTGTTTCAAAAAACGACGAAGAAGGTGTTTTTGTAAGTTCTTATAAATAATTGATATATGATTAACTGTTTTCGGCATAGATTTGTTTTTGTTTGGTTTGCGGCATAATACAATTGACTTATTAAGTTTTTTCGAGTATTATCCTTTGCAATCATGACAACAACTAAAAGACTATCACGGACGACGCAGTCTAAGGCGAAAAAAACCACCTCCTCCGTTGCTGTCGAAAAAATCAAACGCACTGTGAGTGCGTTTCGGACTTACGAACAGGCGATGAAATACCTGTTCGATCGGACGGACTACGAGAGGCAGGAGCGGCTGCGCTATAATATCACCACGTTCAACCTTGACCGGATGAACAATCTTCTAAAGGGGCTTGGAAACCCCCACAAGAAGATAAGGTGTGTCCACATTGCAGGTACAAAGGGCAAGGGTTCTACGGCGACAATGCTGGCCAAAATGCTCGAGGCCAACGGCTACAAAGTTGGACTGTACACCTCTCCGCATGTAACGACGCTGCACGAGCGCATTGTCGTCAACTCGGAAATGATTTCGAAGAAGGCGATGCTGGACCTTCTCAATCGCGTGTATCCGGTTGTGGAAAAGATGGCCGAACGGCAGGATACGCCGACCTTTTTTGAGATCTTTACGGCCTTGGCCTTTCTGCATTTTGTGGAGGAAAAGGTTGATATTGCCGTTATTGAGACCGGCCTGGGCGGACGGCTGGACAGCACCAATGTGATTACACCGGAGGTTGTCGGCATTACGAGCATCAGTCTGGACCATATGAATCTGCTGGGGCCGACGATTGACTGTATTGCCCGCGAGAAGGCCGGTGTCATCAAGGAAGGCATTCCTGTCGTGACGGTTCCGCAGGACCCGCTGGCGATGCGGGTCATCAAGAAGCAGGCGCAGGCCCTGAAAGCCCCGCTGTGCGTGACGGGCAAGGATATTGATTTTTCGTATCGGTTTGAGTCGTCACGAGAGCATGGACCGCACAATCGAATCTGCCTGACGACGCCGTACAGCCGGTTTGAGCATTTGCGTGTGCCGCTGCCCGGAGAGCATCAGGTCATCAACTGCGGTCTGGCTTTGGCGATGCTGGATCAGCTCAAACAGCGCGGATTCCAGGTAGACGACAGCAAGGCCGTCGAGGGGCTCAGCAAGGTTTCGCTGATTGGGCGGATGGAAATGATTTGCAATGACCCGCGAATTCTGGTCGATGCGGCTCACAATGCCGCCAGCATTCGGGCCCTGATTCAGGCCATCGGTCAGCATATTCCGTATGATTCGATGATTATTATTTTCGGCTGCAACAACGACAAGGATGTTCGCGGGATGCTCACGCAGCTTCAGTATGGAGCCGACAAAGTCATCTTTACGCGAAGCAACAGCCCTAAGGCTGTCTATCCGCAGGAATTGGCGGACCTCTATACGGAGATCTGCGGCAAAATGTGCCAGACGGCGATGTCGCTGCGGGAGGCGGTGCGCATCGCCCGCAGTGTGGTCACGCGTGAAGATTTGATCTGCATCACGGGCAGTTTCTATTTAGTGGGACAGGCCAAAGAACAAATAGAAACCCGCCCACCCACCTAATATTCAACAAGCGGAGCGGGCAACTTTGCCTATTTTAACAAGGACGTGAAAGCATTTCTTTTTTTGTTTTTTTTATTGAAGGTTGCTGTGTTTCTGTTCATAATTGTCGGTCAGGAGCTTGCAATCTTCACAAGCAAAACGGAAAGGGAATTGTATTAGGGAGCAATGGAAAGGAACCGAATTATGAAGAAGATGATGGTTGTGTTGGTGTTGTGCGCGATGGCAGCAGCTGCCGGTGCACAGGAATGGACGACAACAGTGGATTTAAGCTACACCTCTCGGTACATCTGGCGCGGCTATGATATTCTGGATAATGCCGGCGCCTTCCAGCCCAGCATTGATTTCTCGCATGAGAGCGGACTGGGCGCCAGCGTCTGGATGTCTTATCCGGAGCGGGGCGGCTGGACCAATGACCTGTTGGACAGCCGTGTGAATCTGACCGAGTACGACTACACCGTTTACTATAAAGGCAAGGCCCTCGGCGGTGACTGCTGGGAAACCAATTACAAACTCGGCTGGCGGTATTTTGATTATATTGATACATACACAAAGGCCTGGGATAAGCAGGAAGTCTTTGTGGAAGCCGAGATGCCCAAGCTGACCGGCAATGAAGTCGTTCCGCACGTAGCGGTTTATCAGTTGTGGCCTGCCCGCAGCAAGTCAGACATCAAGGATGCTTCCGGCACGATTTATCTGATGGGCTTTAATTACAACCTTCCGACCGACCTGCCGCTGACGTTCTCGTGGGATCTGGTCTTTAATGACGGTGCGATGTATTCCGATCACGATTGGTCGCACATGGTCTGGGGCCTGAAGAGCCAGTTCAAGTGCCCGATGACCGGTGCCAAGATTGTACCGGCTGTCTATTTCCAGAATTCCTTCGAGGACACAGTCAACACAAGCGATGAGTACTGGGGCACGATTTCCTACAGCTTTGCGTTCTAAGCAAGCGCATCGTTTTCGGTTATTCAGGGCCGGGTGCTATGAACCCGGCCTTTTTTGTTGCTTTACCGAAGGAGAGGGCCGAGTCCTTCTGCAATCTCTTCGGCCAGTCGGCAGAGAGCGTCTTTAGCGGGGGAGTCTGCCAGCGGTTTCAAACAATCGCAGGCCTTTTTTTTGAGATGTTCGATCCGCCGTTTGACGTGAAGAAGGACGGGTGATTGTTTAATTTGTTTGGCGATTGTTTTATGTTTTTTCGGGTTGCCGAGAGAAACAACAGCCTGCTGTTTTTCTTTGTTCGAGAGGGTTTTGAGCCACAGGATAACCGGCAGGGTGGGCTTTTCCTCCGCCAGGTCGGTTCGGACGGTTTTTCCGGTTTTTCTTTCGGAGGAAAACAGGTCCATTGCATCATCCCGAATTTGGAACGCCATGCCGAGATAACGGCCGTATTTTGCGAGCGATTTGACCGATGTTTCGTCCGCTTCGGCCCATTGGGCGCCGAGCGTGCAGCTGAAGGCAAACAAAGCGGCCGTTTTGGATGCGATGATTTGCCGGTAGAGTTCTTCGGAGATTTGCCAGTCGCCGCGATGATAGTTTTGGAGCAGTTCCCCCTCACAGATTTGCTGAGCGGTTTGGAGAATCTGCTCGGAGATAACGGGCGGACGGAGCCTGGCGCCGAGGGCCAAAGCGCGGCTGAGCAGAAAATCGCCCAGCAGGACGGCCGCCGTATTGCCCCACAGGGCATTGGCGGACAGGCGTCCGCGGCGGAGAACCGCCCGGTCCACGACGTCGTCGTGAAGCAGGGTTGCGGTATGAATCAGTTCGACAATTGCCGCCAGGTCAATATGAATCGGCTTGGCTTGTCCGCAGGCCCTGGCGCTGAGCAGGAGCAGCCGAGGGCGGAGCATTTTTCCGGGATTTTCGGTCAGTTTTTTCAGCCGCTCGGCCAAAAACGGCTTATCCGTCAAGAGGGTTCGGCGAATTGTATCCTGAACACGCTGGAGGTCCGCCTGCACGGCCTGTTCAATCGACTCGAAGGCCGTTTGAGATGATGATTCAGGCGTGGGCATAGGCGTAGAACTTCTCGCGCAGTCTTCGCGTAATCGGCCCCGGCTTTCCGTCGCCAATGATGCGGCCGTCCATCTCTACAACGCCGATGACTTCCGCCGCTGTGCCGGTCAGAAAAAATTCGTCGGCCGTATAGAGGTCGAACCGAGTCAGATTTTTTTCGATAATGGGAATCCGTTCTTCCCGGGCCAATTTGATAATAACCCTTCGCGTAATGCCGTCCAGCGAACCGGCCTGCACGGGCGGAGTATAAAGCGTTCCCTCCGAAACAATGAAGATATTGTCGCCGGAGGCCTCGGCCACGTAGCCGTCATGGCTGTAGAGAATCGCTTCGGAAGCACCGGCATCGACGGCTTCGATTTTTGCAAAGATGTTGTTCAGATAGTTCAGGCTTTTCACCTGCGGCGGGATGCTCATCGGGTGATTGCGAATCGTCGGAACGCTGATGACTTTGAGCCCTTTTTCATACAGTTCCGCCGGATAGAGGCGGATTTTGTCGGCGATGATAATCACGCAGGCGCGTTTGCACAAAAAGGGATTCAGTCCCAGGTCGCCGACGCCTCGGGTCACAACCAAACGGATATAGCCGTCGGTAATCTGGTTGGCTCGGACGGTTTCCTCCACGGCCTTTTTGAGCGTCGGCAGGTCCATCGGGATTGTCAGGCGGATGACCTTGGCGGACTTGTAAAGGCGTTCAAGGTGGGCATCGTGTTCAAATATTTTTCCGCTGTAAACTCGAATCCCCTCAAAGACCCCGTCTCCATAGAGCAAACCATGGTCAAAAACGGAAATTTTTGCCTCCTCCTGATTGACTAATTTGTCATCCAGCCAGATTTTCAAACCCATGAGCAACTCCGAATGCATTATTTGATTTTCGGTTCCTCGACAATTCTGCCGTCCTCGAGGTGAACAATTTCTCCGGCCATTTCTGCAATCCGAAGGTCATGCGTGACCATGATAATGGTTTGCCCGCCTCGGTTAAGCTCATTTAGGACTTCTAATATACCCGAACCGGTTTTTGAGTCAAGGTTTCCGGTGGGTTCGTCAGCCAGCAGCAGGGCGGGTTTGTTTATCAGGGCCCGCGCGATGGCCACCCGCTGACGTTCTCCGCCGGACAGTTCAAAGGGCCGGTGTCGGAGGCGACCGCCCAGCCCAAAGCGCTCGAGCAAAACCGTTGCAGCCTCCTGAAGCTCCTTTTTTTTCTTCAAATATCCGGCTGAGCCGTTGGAAATCATGGCCGGAAGCAGGGTGTTTTCGAGGACATTAAGTTCATTGAGGAGGTGATAGAACTGGAATACGAAACCAACGGATTGGTTGCGGTATCGATTCAGCTGAGCGGCGGAAAGCCGACTGATGTCTTTTCCTTGAAATTCTACACTTCCGCTGTCCGGTTTATCCAGGGCACCGAGGATGTGAAGCAGTGTGCTTTTGCCGCTGCCGGAGGCGCCTACAATGGCAGTGAAGGAGCCGGTTTGAATCTTCAGCGAAACCCCTTTGAGGACGTGAAGGGTCTGCTTGCCCATCGGATAGGACTTGTGGATATTCTTTGCTTCGATGATTGTTTTCATTTTTGTTCCTGTGTTTGTTTGGGCGATTATACCTGGCTGACCCGAAGCACCTCCACAGTTTCTTTTTGGGCGGCCTGAACGGCCGGTATCAGTGCCCCCGTCAGACAAGCTGCGATGGCGGCCAGCCCGACACTCACCAGAAATCCCGGCTGAATCTGATTCGGAATCTGTCCAATGGCGTAGATGGTTCGGTCCCACAGTTGGAAATCAAAGTGTTCGAAAAGCCAGTTTTCAATGGGGTTAATGTACACAAGGAACAGGCAGCCGCCGGCCGCTCCCAATAGGGAGCCGAAAAGGCCGATGAGCGCGGCGAAATTGAGGAAAACCTGAGCGATTCTGACTTTTGACATTCCGACACTTTTGAGAATGCCGATGTCTTTGCTTTTGTGGCCGACCAGCATGTAAAAAATTACGAAGACAATAAAAACAGTGATGAGGCCGAGCATCAGGAAGAGCAGAATCAGCATGGTTTGTTCCTTTTCGATGGCGGCGATTCGGCTGCGGCGGTTTTCCAGCCAGCTTTGGACGCGTACCGCTTCGAGCAGATTGAAATAGGGATGATTCCGGCGGCTGTTCAGATATTCCGTCCATAGTTTCCGCACCTTTTCAACACCCTCTTGAAGACCTACGGAGGACTTGAAACGGATGTGAATGGAGCTGATGCGTGGGAAGGGACTGTCCATTCCGGTCAGCAGACGGGCCTCCTCCAGCGGCAGGTAAATCATACTGCCGTCAATCTGCGGGATGCCTGTGTGGCTGTCATCGGCCAGGTAATAGGTCTTGCTGTTGACCAGGTCTGTTCCGCCGCGTGCCATGGCCCCGCGGGGGGTCAGGGGGAAACTGCTGAGAATCAGCCGAATCGGCATCTGCTGGAGCGGGTGGAGATAGGTTCCCTGCGAGGTCCGGCTGATTCCGGCCAGGTCGATGCCGGCCACGCAGCCCGGCTCGTGCGGGGCATACGAAGGAACAAATGCCAGATGGGGCTGGTTTTTTCGATAGTACAGGGAGCGGCCGAATCCCGTGGCGGCACTGTGACGAACCGGGTCGATGCCGAGAAACTGGACGGCGATATTCCAGTCGGCTCCGGGCTGAGTAACCAGACCGACACCGAGAATCGCGGGAGACACCGCTTCGATAAAGGGCTGGGATTCGAGCAGGGTTAGCCAGTTGGGGTCATCCGGAAACCCAACCAGAGAATCTGTGGAGAGGATGCAGTCGCCGACGGCGAGGTGGTTTTTTTCCTTAAAGTCGAAGGCCAGACCGTTCATTACGGTCAGGACAACAACCACAATAAACGTGCAAAGGGCGACGGCCGCCACAGCCAGCCAGGAACTGGGACGGTTTCGGAAGTATCTGACAGCCAGTTTCCAAGCAAACATCTTATTCGTACCTCAACAGCCGGACCGGTTCAATCCAGGCTGCCCGGAAGGCCGGAATGAGCGCACCGATTACGGAAGCCGCTACTGCGGCCAGAAGAATCCAACCGGCGGCCGGCCAATCCACAGTGTTGGGAATCTGCGAAAACATATACACGCCTGCTTTCCAGATTTTCAGGCCGAACAGGCGGCTGATTTGATGTTCAATCGAATTGATATGGGAGATTATAAGCCAGCCGAGGAGGATGCCGAGAGCGGCTCCGGCAAATCCGTTGAGAAATCCGAAGGATAGAAACAGTCCGGCAATGTCGCCTCGGGAGGCCCCGCAGCTTTTGAGAATGGCAATGTCTTTTTGTTTGGTCATCACCAGCAGCGAAAAGATGCAGAAGACCAGCAGAATCACCGATAAGCTGACCAATCCGAAAATCAGCAGCAAGACCCCCATTTGTTTACGGTACTCGGCGATCAAACGGGCCTGAAGCCGGCGGGAGGTTTCAATGGAGGCAAATGGTCCCCATGCAAATCGGTCTTTGGCGAAATTATCCCAGATGCCCCGGACGATTGCCAAGCCCGCCTCTTCGGAAACGCCGGGGGCCAGCCGAATCTGAATGATATCCGCCGCCGGAGAGGGCAGGTCGGGATACAAAACGGCGGAGAGGGCTTCGATGGGGACAAAGACATTCTGTTCATCCAGGTCCCATACCCCGGTCTGCATCACATCGGTGCAGGTAAACCGCAGGACTCGCCGCCGGAACTGCCTTTGAGCCGGACCGGTCTGTTCGCCGGCGGGAGCGGATTGCAGCGAGCCGGTTGTCAGGGCCATTTTCTGACCGATGTAGCGTCGGACCTCGTCGAGGTTGTATTCATCGGTTTTTTCATCGGGCTGGGCGAGAACGCCGATGCCGACAAAGCCGCCGATTTCGCCGGTATTCTGCGGGTCGAAGGACGGGGCTGTTTGTCCTTTCTGAACCAGCAGCGTATCCTGCAGGGGGCTGACAGACAGCCGTTGGGGCAGCTGAATGCCCCAGACCCGCACGGGACGGACTTTGCCGGGGCCGGCCAGAAGCAGCCCGTGATTTTTCAGCACGGCTGCGGCCGCCTGAACGGCGGCGGGTTTTTGGAGGTCTTCAATCAGGGTCTGAAAGTCGGTAATCAGCTGTCCGGAGGGGGCCTCCAGGACAATATCGCCCAGATGGCGTGTTGTGCTGGTTTCGAGGGCGGCGATAAAGCCGGTAAACAGACTGGCGGTAATCAGCAGCAGGGCACAGCTGAGGGCCACGGCGGTGATGCTCAGCAGCATCATCCGGCGCCGACGAAGGTAGCGGCCGCATAAAAAAAAGGATACGTGTTTCACACAGACTGCTCCTGCGAATTCCAAAACTTCGACCGTCAGGAGGAAGCGTCCGTTTCCTCCGCACATTCCGGCAGCGGCCCGGCGGGAGCGGGCTTGAGCAGCGGAAAGAGGATGACATCGCGAATGCTCGGTGCATCCGTCAGCAGCATCACGAGCCGGTCGATGCCGATGCCCAATCCGCCGGCCGGCGGCATCCCGTACTTCAGAGCCGTGATAAAATCCTCATCCATTCGCGCCATGCTTTCATCGGCACTCAGCCCCCGCAGCTGCCGGCGGAAGTTGGCCTCCTGAACATCCGGGTCGTTCAGCTCTGTATAGGCGTTGGCCAGTTCCATCGTGCCGGCGTACAGCTCGAAGCGTTCGGCGTAGCGGGGGTCGGCCTTGCTGGTTCGGGTCAGCGGACACAGTTCCGCCGGATAATCGAGCACGAAGGTCGGATTAACCAGATTGGACTCCACGGCCGCTTCGAAGAGTTCATTAATGACGACGGCGTCTTCCATCTGGGTTTCGTCAATGCCCAGAGCGCGGGCTTTGGCACGGACGGCTGGAATATCGTCAATCCGGCAGCCCGCATATTCCTCCAGCAGGTCGCTGTATCGGGCCCGACGCCAGGGCCTGGCCCAGTTGACCTGCATCGAGCCGAACGGCAGAAGCGGTCCCTGACAGTGGGTCTCTATCAGAGAGCTGATGAGCGATTCGGTCAGGTCCATCATATCGCGGTAGTCCGCATAGGCCTGATAGAGCTCCATCATCGTAAACTCCGGGTTGTGCCGGGTGCTCAGGCCCTCGTTGCGGAAGTTTCGGTTGATTTCGAAAATCTTTTCCATACCTCCGACCAAGAGCCGTTTGAGGAACAGTTCGGGTGCGATGCGCAGATACAAATCGATGTCGAGTGCGTTGTGATGTGTAATGAAGGGACGTGCGGCGGCCCCGCCGGCAACGGCCTGCATCATCGGCGTTTCCACCTCGACGAAGCCCTGCTGATGAAGGAAGGCGCGGATGGAGGCCACCAGGGCACTGCGTTTCAGGAACCGCTGCATTGTCTCCGGATTGGCCCAGAGGTCCACATAGCGGCGGCGGTAGCGCAAGTCCACATCCGCCAGGCCGTGAAACTTTTCCGGCGGCGGCAGCAGGGCCTTGCTCAGCAGGGTCAGCTGCTCGACCCAGATGGTGATTTCGCCGGTTTTGGTTTTGCCCAACGCCCCTTCGGCTCCGACCAGGTCTCCCAGATCGATGCGTTTGACCAGTTCCCACTGTTCGGCCAGGAGCTGTTTGCTCAGCCCCAGCTGGATAGCTCCGCTGGAGTCCCGCAGGGTGATGAAAATCAGTTTGCCGATGTCGCGCAGGAGCACGATGCGTCCGGCGCAGCGGGCGCGCTGGCCTTCCTGTCCGTCGATATAGCGGTTTTTGACAGACTGAGCCGGTTCCGTGTTCGGGAAACGGCCGCCGTACGGGTCGATGCCCATTTGGCGAATCTGCTGACATTTCTCTCTTCGCTGCTGTTCGAGTTTGTTCATAGGGCTGTTTGTCCTTTACAAGACTTCATTCGGATCGACCGGCTGCTGCCAGAGATTCAAATCCGGCGGCTGAACCGCACAGCCCTGCTGGAGCAGTTTGGCCTGGACGATCAGCAGGGCGGCCGACAGCTGCGGGTCGGACAGCAGAGTTTCCTCAAGGGTGTAACGGCGTTCCTCTCCATTGTTGTGGAAGGCCTGCACGAGGATATCGTTTCTGCGCTGGATTTCGAGCATTCGGCGGATTTCGTGGCTGTACATTTCCACTTCGACATCCGGTGCGATGCCCCAGTCCTTGCGTCCGAGTTTTTCGATTTGATAGCGGTTTTTCACCGGCTGGTCGCTGGGCAGGTGATAATAGGCCACAGTGTATTTCAGCTGGGAGCCGCCGCCGGTAAAGGGCGTAACGACCTGAACGGAGCCCTTGCCGTAGCTGCGGGTGCCGACCAGCGTGGCCCGACGATATTTGGGGTCCTGAAGAGCGCCGGCGACAATCTCCGAGGCGCTGGCGCTGCCGCCGTTGATGAGAACGACCATCGGGTAGTTCGGATGGGTGCCTTTTTCGTGGGCCATCTCATAGGCGGCGAATCCGTGCCGGGGATTGCTTTTGACGATGATGCCTTTGCTGAGGAATAAGTCGGCCACTTCGGCGGCACTGTTCAGATACCCGCCGCTGTTATACCGCAAGTTCAGAATCAGGGCCTTCATTCCCTCTTTTTCCAGCTGAGTCAAAACCTGATCCAGTTCGTCGCGGGAGGTTTCCGAAAAGGAAGTAAGCCGCACGTAGCCGATGCGGTTGGCCTTGTCCACCCAGAAGTCCCACTGACCGTTTTCGGTCCGCTGCCAGCCGCGAATGGGCTGAACGACAATGCGGTCGCGGACAATGGTGTAGTCTTTGACTTCGCCGGTGGAAGGCCTCCGAATGGTGAGCGTAACTTTGGTGCCTTTGGGGCCGGTAATCTTGCTGACTGCGCAGAAAATCGTCATCTTTTCCGTCGGTTCGCCGTTGACGGCCAGAATCTCATCATACGCATCCAGGCCGGCCCGATAGGCGGGCGTATCCGGCAGCAGACTGACAATTGTCAGCACACCGGTGGCTTTGGAGATCTCCACGCCGATGCCGCTGAACTGCTGGGTGAGATTCTTTTCGAAATCCTTCACGTACCAGGGCCAGACCAGCTCTGTAAAGGGGTCCAGCGTCTGAAAGACGGCCTGAGAGAAGTGGGCAATGAGCACTTCCGGCGGGAGGTTCAGTGTGTTTTGATTGAGGTCGAGCAGGGACTCGAGCAGACCCTTGAGGTCGGCGGCCTGGAGGTCGGTTTTGTCCTTCATTTCCGTCTCGACGGCGTCCAGTTTTTCCAGGAACTGCCGGGCTGTTTGGGCGTCGGTGTGATAGGCGATTTCCGCGGAGGATTTTTCGAGGACCCGTGCCAGCAGGCGGCATCGCTGAAAGGCTTTCTGAATCATTTCCTTGTATTCGAGCGGCCGTACATAGTTGTTATCCAGCAGGTAGAGGGCTCGTTCAAACATCTCTGTCTTGATGTCCTCGTACCGTTTCTTGACGGTGTCATCGCAGGAGCCGTCTTTCAAAGACAGTTCAATCTCGAGCAGTTCGGAAAGTTCCTCGGCTTTGTTTCGGTATTCGGGATTGTCCTCATCCAAAGCCGTCAGCCAGTAATAGGCCCGGATATAGGCATCTGTCCAGCGTCCCTGTTCCTCATAGAGACGGGCCCGCTGAAGAGCGGCCTGGACGGCCTGCTGAATGAAGGGCTGCTGCAGCAGGGCCTGTTTTTCCTCGTCTGTAGCCAGGTCCCGCAGGCGGATGGCGGCCGCCAGCACTCCTTCCAGGCCGTTGGGGTCCGCATCCGGAACAGTTTCCGCCAGGTCTTCGTCCATTGACAGAGCCGGTTCTTCCGGTGCAGGGTTGGCTGCGGACATTTCCGTTTTCAGGGAATCGCCGAGATTTTTTTCCAGCTCTTTTAACCGCTCCTGCTGTTTGGCCCAGACTTGAAGACGAACATTTTGTCGGCGCTGCTGCATCTGCTCCCAATTGAGGAGGATCTGCCGGAAAGTCTCCAGAGTACCGTTTTCACCGGCGGCAGCTTCGAGGGTTTCCCGGGCGGCCGCCGGATTGCCGGTGCAGAAGAAGTCGATGGCCGATGCGGCTTTCAGAGATACCGGCAGGGAAACAGAGGCGGAGGATGTTTCGTTCGATTCCGATGAGTTTTTGGAGGGATAACCCGGGCTGTCCGGTTCACAGCCGAGCACCAGCCACAGGCCCATTATGATCAGGACCCACCGAATGACTGATTTTGCGTTCTTCTGATTTTTCAGATTCATAACAACGTACAGGTTCTTTCTTCATCAAGAAGCAGGACGGCCTGTGCCGTCCTGCCGAGTTGATTCTATGGTTTTCGAAAGCAAACCGAACTTTACAGGCATTCGGCGGCTTTGCCGGCGCAGCCGAGAACGTGCAGTTTGTGCTTGACCATCTGCTTGATGGCTTCCCGGCCCGGGCCCAGGTATTTGCGCGGGTCGAATTCGCCGGGTTTTTCCGCAAACACCTGGCGAATCTTGGCGGTCAGGGCCATCCGCAGGTCCGTATCGATATTGACCTTGCAGACCGCCATTTTGGCTGCGCGGCTGATGGCTTCCTCCGGCACGCCCATCGCATCGGGCATCTTGCCGCCGTATTTGTTAATCAGGTCTTTGAATTCCTTCAGCACGCTGCTGGCCCCGTGCATCACCAGCGGAAAGCCGGGCAGACGCCGCTGAATCTTTTCAATGACGTCAAAGGCGATTTTCGGCTCGCTTTTGAACTTGTATGCCCCATGGCTGGTTCCGACGGCCACCGCCAGCGAGTCGCAGCCGGTCTTTTCCACAAAGGTCTGCGCCTGAGCCGGGTCCGTCAGGTGAGCCGATACATCATCCACGCCGACCACATCTTCTTCGATGCCGCCCAGCTGGCCCAGCTCGGCCTCCACGACAACGCCGTGGGCATGGGCATACTTGACCACTTCCTTGGTAATGCGGACGTTTTCCTCAAACGGATGATGGGAGGCGTCAATCATCACCGAGGTAAAGCCGTCATCGACACACTGCTTGCAGATTTCAACCGTGTCGCCGTGGTCCAGATGCATGCAGATGGGGATATCCGGATTTTCCGCCACGGCCACATCGATAATCGCCTTCAGATAGCTCATCTTGGCGTATTCGCGGGCCCCCCGGGAAATCTGCAGAATCAGCGGGGCCTTTTCTTCGGCAATCGCGGCCACAATGCCCTGTGTGATTTCCATGTTGTTGACGTTGAACGCCCCGATGGCGTAGCCGTTTTTGTAGGCCATTTCAAACATTTTTTTGGTTGTGACTAAAGCCATAGCACTTCCTTTCTTCTTGCATTGACGTTCCTGAAAAACTGTATGCCGTCGGCTGCCGCGGATTTTGGGGGATTATTCCTCCCGCACCGGTTCGGTCATGCCCATATATCTTCGCCCAATCGCCAGCTCTCTGACTCCCTGCGGCCAGATGCTCATGGAGACAAGCCGGCGGTTCAGGGATTCATCCAGCGAAAAACTCAGCCCGTAAAACAGGCGGTGATAGCGGCGGATTAACGTCAATTCGCTTCGGACGGTTTTGCCGTAATCGAAGTTGTATTCCTGAGCCAGAATCGCTGTATAGCGGGTTCCCAGTGAATATGTCAGGGCTGCTACGAGGGAATGGGAACCCTCTTCGTGAATCCCTTCAGAAGGGATATCCACACGGACGGGCCGCAGATAGCGGCTGCCGAGATAATAGCTTAATTCCGGATAGACGTATCGATTCACGCCGACATCCACCTGCTGAATCTGTCCGCTGTCGATGTCGAAATTCTGGTCGCTGAGCACGGCCATTGTATCGCTGATTTTCCATTCTACGTCGCTCTGGAGAGTATTGCGTACAAGTCCGAAGAAGGGATTATTCCGTCGCGTCCGAAGCGGAATCGCGGAGTCGCTGAACAGAAAATCAGCCGGTCCGTACCGCCCCAGCGGATCGGTGTCCTCCTCCGCCGGATTCCTGACCCAGGTTGCATCCAAATCCCAGCGGAGCCAGTCCACGGTTTCCTGTCGGCCTTCGGGTCCCCGATGGGTCTGCCAGCGCTGGGCAAGGCCCAGGTTGTACATATTCCGCATTTCGACGGCGGGACTGTTGTCTTCATAAAAGACCGCTTCAAAGTGGGGTTTGACCAGATGTCGGATGCCGTTTAAGTCCCACAGGCGGCTCCGGACGGACGGGTTCGTCTTCCAGAACATCGTGGACATCCGCACGCCGTATTCACCCAAAACGGGTGTGTCCTCCGGCGCAACGGGTGTGCCGTCCAAATCCAGATTGAACTCATCGTGGTCCTCGAAGGCAAAGGTCGCCGCCGTGTAGGGAACGGTTTTCACGGTGCCCAGCATCAGCGGCCAGTCCACTTCATTGCGGGTGTAAGCCAGGGTGTAGAAATCTTCCTTTGTGGCCGGCGAAGCGAGGTCTTCATCGAACCGGTTGCGAAGCCGTCCGACCTGGGTATCGCTGTAGAATGTCAGACGATGATCCCAGAGGGACGCCCCTTTAAGGTGATATTCCACCGTCGGCAGTTCTTCGACCGTTGTTTCAAAATCGTTGATGCGGGTCTTACCGAGAATCGAGAAGGCCCAGTTGTCTTTCAGGCGTTTCAGGTGAACAAGGGTTTCCTGGGGCTTATTCGTATAATATTCTCCCCGATACATCCATTCCTGGAAATAGCGGTCGGACAGATATCCGACTTCGAGGGTCAGCTGCCAGTCTTCGGGCAGATAGGAGCGGTGCCGCCAGCTGAAGCGGCCGCGAATGTCTTCTTCCGGGTCGAGGTTGCGGCGGTCAGCACCTACACGTCCGAGGTCGTCGGTCCCCCGATAACTCATCACATACCCGAGCAGTTCTCCGAAGGAGTCGGGAAGCTGGTACTCGGATTCGATGCCTGCTCCGACCCCTCTGTCGCTGAAATAATCGAGGGCCAGTTCCGTATCCGTCCCTTCCGGCTGGGGTTTGCCGAGGAGATTTGCCAGATTCCATCGGGTTTCTACGGATGTGCCGAACTCATTATCGTTGCCCACACGAAGCCGACTGAGCGGAAAGACCGGACGGGCGAAATTTGTCTGAAGACCGGGCCATTTCCAAAGGGTTGTACGTCCGTATCGGAACGACACATCTTGGAAGTCTGCCTGCGGGTTCTCACCGGCGGCCTGCTGACGTTCTCGTTCTTCCAGCTGTTCGGTTGTCATCAAAACCATTCGGGCGGCGTGGACGGAGATTTGCGGCAGATAAAACTCACTGTCCGTCAGTTCGACATTTTCTCCCTCGAATGTAGTTTCATTGATTCGCCGCAGGGTTTCGGCCCGAATGTAAATCGGGATGGAGCGGGAGGGACTGAAGGTCCGCAGTTCAGCGTGGACCACTAAGGCCTGCCGGCGGAAGAAATCGTAATAGATTTCGTCGGCCCGGATGGTCATATCGCCTTCGGTCATCACGATATTGCCGGCCAGATAGACGCCTTCGATGGTTCCGGAGGCGATTTCGTTGCCGCCGGGACCCGGTCGGCTTTGGGTCAGCGAGTCGCCGGCATAATAAACCACAGCGCTGTCGGCCAGGAACTCCAGCAGCGTGCCTTCCTCGTCGCGTTTTTGCCACAGATAAAAGCGCCCGGAAATGGTGGCGGCTTTGCGGCCGTCCGGCAGGGTTCGGGTTTCGATTTCCGGGGCCGGTTCCCAAAGGGCGTTGATGTGAATCGGATAGGATACCGCGGGTTTGGACTCTGTTGGGGCGGCAGGCGGCTGAGCCAGACAGTTTTGGGCAGCGGCGGCTTTCTGGACGGCCGGAATGTGCGGAGACAGAAAACGGTCTTTCATCTGCGGCACATACGCTGTCAAAGGAGGTACGGGCCCCTGCCGAACTCGCCGGAATGTTTCCGTCGCTCGCGTGTAAAGCGGCTCACTCTCGAGGGATTCGGCTGGGAGGGTTTTTTCCTGACGGGCCGTTACGAAAACCTGTCCGGTTACCAGAAACCGAACCGCCAGCCGGTGTGCATTTTCTGCTATCGGCACGGAAAGAACCGTCATTTTGGAACGGCTCCCTTTTTTCAAAGAGACCCCGCCTTCCAGATACAGATGGACTTCGTAATACTGCCCTTCGGAAAGGCCGGATGTTTCCCCGCGCAACTGGAGCAGGGCCACGGCCCGCTCGGCGGAGAATTGATTGTCGCCGATTGTTCCTTCAACTCCCTCTTCGAGGAGCAGGCGGCTTTGTCCCTGGGAATCTGCTGCTGTTCGAACCATTCGGGAGGCGGACAGATGTAAATCCTGGCCTGCCGGGAACAGAGAGGTACTCTCTGCCAGGGCTGTTCCCGCCGCGGCGCCGAACAACCAGAAAAGCCATCCGATCCTTCGAATCTGCATGAGTTAAACCTTTCCGGAAGCAAACCAGACTCTCTGTATCTTTTCCGTGGAGAACAATCGGCTCTTCAAACCTGGAGATTATATCGATTCAGCGGGTCAATTCCATACAAAAAAGCGAATAATCGAGAGGTTTCGGCGGGGGAGAGGGGCTTTGTTTTTTACAGTCGTCTGTATTGGATAACCGCCCGATAGAGCCCGTTAAGCCGGGCGGTCCTGATGATTTGCGGAGGATACTTTTCATTGCGGGGCTGGAGGCGAATCTCGTCTTTGGAATCAAAAAAGACCCGCTTGAAGGTGGTCTCATAGGGGTTTTGGAGGCGGATTAGGCAATCCGCCCCGCTTTGGACCGGTGCGGCCGGGGAAAAAATCACGATATCGCCCTGACGAAACTCCGGCTCCATCGAATCGCCGACCACCCGCAGGGCAAAGGCGTTCGGGTCGTGCAGGTCCGGAGCCAGGACATAGTCATCGGCCACCCCGGCCGGATAGCCGAGGTCGTCAAAATCGTTCGGGTAGCCGGCAGCTACTTTGTTGATGACAGGTATCCAGTTTCCAGGAGTGCGGTTCAGAGCATCCGGGTCCCCCTGACGGAATAATTTGTGCAATTCCGAGATGCTTTGCCGTCGGGTGAGGATGTTTTGGATGAGCGTTCTGTACTTGCGGTTTTCGGCGCTGAGGGTCTCAAATTCCCTGCGGATATCAGCAGGGATTTTCTCTTTATGGGCCAGATGCAGGAGATAACCGCTCTTGAACCGGAGAATTTTTTCGAGTTTGCAAATCAATTCATCCGACGGCGGGTTTTTGACTCGTCCGGTCTCGATGGTGGAAAGGTAGGGCTTGGAAAAGCCGGTCTTGGCGGCCACTTCATCTAAGGTCAGCCGGAGTTCCTTGCGCTTTTGACGGATGACTTGTCCGAAGGTCATACGGCCAGTTTAACAACTGTTTGTAAAACAATCAAAGAATATTTGATAAATATCTAACAAGGGAAAGATAAAAAATGAGTGGGTCTGTAAGCCGAGTTCTGTTCCCCGCACCTACTTGAAAAGCCGAACGGGTTCTGTCTTGAAAGATTGAAGTCGTCCAAATCAAAACCCTCTGTTCTTCAAGTAGGTGCGGGGCGGCGGTTATTACACTGGACCGATTGTTGCCAATCGGCTCTGCCGGAAGGTTTCCCCTCCGGCAAGCAACCTACCCGCCGGAATTGCCCGGGCCAGGCTCCGGCATACTTGGTTTTGCAGGCGGCGGGGTTTGCCGTGCCGCTGCCGTTGCCGACAGCGCGGTGCGCTCTTACCGCACCTTTTCACCATTGCCTGTACCCCGCATCTACTTGGAGGGTAGTCCGTTTCTTCCGCTAAAGGGTTGAAGCACCCGCTGCAAGAGATACCAAACACTCCAAGTAGGTGCGGGGCCATCGGCTGTGTGTTTTCTGTGGCACTTTCCCTCGGGTTGCCCCGGGCGGCCGTTAGCCGTCGCCGTGCCCTGTCCTGCTCGGACTTTCCTCCCCGCACCTACTTGGAGCGTAATCCGGTTTTTCTGCGGAGGGGTTGAACCATCCGCTGCAAGAGACTTCAAACACTCCAAGTAGGTGCGGGGCAACCGCCCGACCCACTCTTCTTTTATTATACGAAAAAAATTCTTTCGAGAGCAACGATTCAAAAATTATTTCTATTTCCGGGAAACAAAGCGGCGAAAATAACCTGATTGTCTGAAACGGTTTACAATAAAGGATATAATACGCCTTGTAATCTCTGAAAATATTTTCGTTTTTCACGTCTTTTTAATTTTGTCTTGGTTAACATTTTGGATATAATAGTTGCTAAGTTAGGAGAAGGAGGGTAATCCCTTCGGGACTATCCTCCTTAACTTTTGCGCGTTTTTCGGACTGAACATCTCATTCCGCCGTTGACCCCTGTTTTTCAGTTTTGGGGCGAATGGCCAGTTTGTTGGCTCCATCCACAAACAGGATTTTGACCAGCGGGTTTTCTTCAATCCATTCGTTGACCAGAGACTGGGGGTTTTTCACGGCCGTTAAATGAATCTTTTTCACCAGCGGCTCCTCGAGCTGGGTGTAGATATAAAACCTGCTCAGACGACGCAGCAGCTGGGCAAACCGGTAGGGCTTGTGGCTGTACAGTTTGTACTGCGCCGGTTTTTCGCGGAGGATTTGTTCAATCGGCTCGGTCAGCTTCAGATAAAAATCCCTGTAGGCAATCTGCGGACAGATGCCGTTGGTACAGGCCGCCAGAAACAGGATTTGCCCCCCGTCGAGCACGACCCGATGGGTCAGCTCCAGCGCCCGCTGGGCGATATACAAATCGCTGTCGTCCGGATGTCCGCCGCAGGAGATGACCATTCGCTCCACGCGCGGAAGGGTATATTCCGTATGTTCATCCACGGCGAAGAAGGCCTGCGGGGTGACCTCCTGAGCCGGTCCGAACCGGGCCCAGTACAGTTTGCTTTTGTCGCTGATGGTCACGACAGCCCAAACGGCTCGCCCCCGAACAATTTTTTCCATTGCCTCCAGCTGATCCGCCGCCAGCGGCTGAAGTCGGCGGGCCGGGTTCGGATGCCAGGGATGCGCGCCGGAAATCGAGCGGCTGTCAAAGGTCAGACTGTGATTGACCTGAGCGGTTTGGAAAGCGCAGGCGCCCGGCACAAAGTTTTTGACGGGGTTGGAGTAGCCCGCAAAGTAGTGAAATTTGACATCGCTGAAGACAAGAAACACATCCGCATTGTCCAGAACGGCGTTGTAAAGGATCGGCGTGCCGTATTTTGTTCTGCCCGCATCCGACATCCGGGACGTCTGGCAGTCGTGGAGGACGGTTTCATACGAAAAGATTCCCGCCTGCCGCACCAGCTGCACAATTTTTTCGAGGATGGCTTTGTTTTCCGGTGTTTGGGCGGTGTGGGTGCCGGTGCAAATCAGGAAGGACAGCTGTTCGGCGCCTTTCAGCAGCCCAAAGACCGGCGGCAGGACCGCATTCCACGGAAAATCTCTTGTCCCGTCCGGCAGCAGCACACAAAGACGCTTTCCCTGAATCTGCTGAACAAACTGCCGGGCCTGCGGGCGGGCAGACAGATTTACGAGGGAATCCTGCGGGTGAGCATCCGCCATCGGTCTGGGCCGAATCCAGCCGGCCAGATTTTCCGAAGGCAGGTAGAGTTTCATCTGTTCCCGGCCGTAGTGAAGCGACACTTCCATACAGCTCATTGTACGCGCTGCTTCGATGGAAACAAGGCTTCAAAAAAAATCGAAAAAGAAACTTGACACGATTGAAACATATGTTTAATATGTTCGTTTTAAACAAACGTTTGATTTATGGAAAATACCGATAATAACCCTGAAATCAGTTCAGATACTCGAAATCGGCTTCTCGATGCTGCGGAAAAGCTCTTTTGCCAGCGGGGGTTCGAGGGAACGTCGGTTCGGGACATCACCGCCGAAGCCGGCTGCAACATCGCCGCGGTAAATTACTATTTCGGAAGCAAGGAAAAACTTTACGAAGAGATGTTTCACAGGCGGCTTTCGGAAAAGATTCAGGGTCACATGAAAACCATCGAGCGGGTTTGCGGCCGGTCCGATGCGACGATTGAAGACCTGCTGCGCGAACTGGTGCGTCCGACGATGGAATCGGCTTTGCGGGGGGATACCTGGTCGCGTGTGGCGCGGTTTCTGGTTCGGGAGGCCCTTCATCGACGTTTTGATCGGGACAAAATCGCCGCGGAACTGATTGACAAATTTTTTGAGCGGCTGGCGGCGGCATTTCAGCAGCTGCTTCCGGGGCTTGAGAAGCGGGCGGCGTGGCGGGCGGTCCTGACATTCGAATCGCTCGTGATGCACCCGATTTTGTTTTTTGAGATGTATGACCTGGTGCTGCCGGGCTTTACGGTAGAGGAAATTACCGAGCAGATCGTTCGGGTTGGAGCAGCCGGGCTTCGGAGTTGTTTGAAAGGAACAGCGGAATGATGAACGCATCTGTCAGAGGATTTCTTGTTTTGCTGCCGATGGGGATGATTTTTACGGCGGGTTGTAGGGTGGGGCCGGATTATCAGCCGCCGAAGCCGCAGATGCCTGCGGCCTGGAGCCGGCTGGAGGATGCCTCCGCCCCGTCGCCGGACCTCTTCAAACACTGGTGGACGGTGCTGGACGACCCTGTGCTGGAAGGACTGATTCAGCAGGCCCTTGAAAGCAATCTGTCCCTGCAGGAGTCTTATTTCCGCATTCAGGAGGCGCGGGCCCTGCGCGATGCCGCCGCCGGCGGACGGTATCCGTCTGTAGGCGCTTCAGGTTCCTATACGCGCAGCCGACAGAGTGAAAATACTGCGTTTGCATACGGCGGGGGCACGGAAATCAGTACCTATTCGGCAAGTCTGGATGCCCTCTGGGAGCTGGATTTGTTCGGACAAATCCGACGTTCCGTCGAAGCGGCGCAGGCATCCCTGGAGGCGACGGTCGAATCCGAAAGGGCGGTGCGGGTGAGTTTGTGTGCAGAGGTCGCGTCAGTTTATGTGGAGCTGCGCACAACTCAGCTGCGGCTTCGCTATGCCCTGCAGAATCTTCAAACGCAGCAGGAAACGCTTCGTCTGACCTACAGTCGTTTTGACGCCGGACTGGCCCCGGAACTGGATGTGGCGCAGGCCCGTCAGAATCTGGCGAACACAGAAGCCCAGATTCCGCTTCTTCGGCTGGCCGAACAGCAGGCGATCCATCGGCTGGCGGTGCTTCTGGGGCGTTTTCCGCGGGATTTTGAGATTGGAGCCGCACGTGCCGATTTAATTCCGACACCCTCAGAAGGAGGCATTCCTCCCACGGTGCCGGCGGATTTGCTTCGCCAGCGTCCGGATATCCGGCGGGCTGAGCGTCAGCTGGCGGCCCAAAGCGCCCGCATCGGAATCGCCGCCGCGCAGCTGTATCCGTCATTGTCTCTGTCCGGGGTGTTCGGGCTGTCGTCGGAGCATTTTTCCGATTTGGGCCGCTGGTCCAGCCGGACGTTTTCCTTCGGCCCCAGACTGGATTGGAATCTGTTTGCGGGCGGGCGGCTTCGCCGTCTTGTGGAGGCCGAAAAGGCGCGGTTTGAGCAGCTGTATTCGGCTTACGAACAGACGGTTCTGGCCGCCGTCGAAGAGGTCGAAAACGCCATAGCGGCTTATGCCCGCCATCAAGAGCGTCTGGGGGCTCTCCGGCGTTCCGCGGCGGCCGCAGAAGATGCCGTTCGGCTGGTAGAAGCCCTGTATCGAAACGGGCTGACGGATTTTCAGAATGTACTGGATGCCCAGCGGACGCTGTATGCCCAGCAGGATTCTCTGGCCGCCGGCGAAGGGGCCGTGGTGCTGGACTTGATTCGGCTCTACAAAGCTCTCGGCGGCGGATGGGACCCGTCTCAGGAACAAAATCTTCCTTCCTCCGCAGAATCTCAGAAACAATCCTAACTGGTTTTGAGGGGACTTTCGAAAGGATACAAGTTTATGAAAAGTCGAAAAGCCGTTGCCGTTGCTGCTGCCGTGACCGTACTGCTTGTATTGATTCTGGCTGTCGGTATCTGGTTTTGGATGCACCGGCCTAAAGTCGGCGCACAGTCGGCTCAGCGGGGACCGATGCCCCTGCCGGTTGTCGCCTGTGAGGTTCGGGATGTGACGGATTATTACGAGTTTACCGGCACGACGGAGGCCGTTGATTCCGTGGAGATTCGGGCCCGCGTGGAGGGGTATCTCCAGGGGATTCATTTTACCGACGGCCAGCTGGTCGAAGAAGGGCAGCTGCTGTTTACGATTGAACCGCAGGCCTACGCCGCCCGCCGGGATGAAGCGGCAGCCCGTCTGAAGGCGGCGGAAGCTGAGCTGGAACGGGCCCGCGTGGATTTGGAGCGAATCGAAAAGGCCATTGAGACCAACGCCGTCAGCCGGCAGGACCTGTCCACTCGCCGGGCGGCTTTTCTGTCGGCTCAGGCGTCGGTCGATGCCGCCCGTGCCGCTTTGGCCGATGCGGAGCTGAATCTGAGTTATACCCAGATTCGAAGCCCGCTGCGCGGACGCATCGGACGCCATCTGGCGGATGTGGGCAATCTGGTCGGTCCCCAGTCCAAACCGGTCCTGGCTTCTGTGGTCCGAACGGAGCCGATGTATGTGTTCTTTTATATGAGTGAGTCGCTGCTGGATGCCGACCTTCTTGGCCGGATTCGTCAGGCGGACGGGGACAATCCGGTGCCGTTTTTTGTCGGGTTCGGCGACCGGACGGACTATCCGTTTGAGGGGCGTCTGTGCTTTGCGGACAACACGGTGGACCCGCGGACGGGGACGGTCTATGTTCGGGGGCAGCTGAGCAACGAAAAAGAACAGCTGCTGCCGGGGATGTTTGTCCGCGTACGGGTGCCGATTCGACAGCGTCCGAAAGCTGTTTTGATTCCCGAAAAGACGATTCAGACGGATTTGGGCGGGAAATATGTCCTGGTTGTCGGAGAGGGGCAGATGCTCCAGCGGCGCGATATTGTTTTGGGAGCATCAGAAGGAACGATGCGGATTGTCCTGCAGGGTCTGGACGGCAGTGAGACCATTCTTGCGGGCGGCTTTTATATGGCTCGCCCCGGGATGCCGATTCAGCCCGTTCCGGCGGGTCAGATGCCGCCGGGAGCCGGCGGAGCACCGGGCGCCGCAGGCGGTCCGGCTCCGGCCGGAAAACCCTGACCGTTTTCAGAGCCGATTTGAGGAGAAAAAGCGATGCAGTTCAGCAGATTTTTTATTGATCGGCCGGTATTTGCGACGGTCATCTCGATTGTGATTATGCTGGTGGGGCTGATTGCCCTGCCGCTTCTGCCGGTGGAAAAAACCCCCGATATTGCTCCGCCGACCGTGATGGTGGAAGCCCAGTATCCGGGCGCCAGTGCGGAGGTGATTGCGCAGACCGTCGCCACGCCGCTGGAGCAGGCCATCAACGGCGTGGACGGAATGCTCTATATGACCTCCAGCAGCAGCGACACCGGAATGATGATGCTGACGGTGACGTTTGAAGTCGGCACGGATGTGGATATGGCGACGGTGCTTGTGCAGAACCGGGTGGCGACCGCCGAGCCGCAGCTGCCGGAGGAGGTCAAGCGCTACGGCATCCGCACGCACAAGCGCTCCCCGAATATTACGATGCTTCTGGTTTTTCAGTCATCAGACAGCCGCTACGATGATGTGTATGTGAGCAACTATATCAATCTATATATTAAGGATGTTCTGACGCGTGTGCCCGGCGTCGGACAGGTGGAGGTGTTCGGGGCCAAGGATTTTGGGATGCGTCTGTGGCTGGACCCGGAGAAGATGCGGGCCCGGCAGCTGACGACGGATGACGTGCTCGCGGCGGTCCGCCGACAGAATATTGAGGTGGCCGCCGGACAAATCGGCGGTATGCCCAGCCCGCCGGACCAGCAGTTCCAGTGGACGATTCAGACCAAGGGCCGTTTGAGCACGCCGGAGGAATTCGGGAATATTATTCTTCGGGCGGAGGAAAACGGGCGTCTGCTGCGGCTGAAGGATGTCGCGCGGGTCGAGCTGGGGGCCCAGAATTATTCCTGGTCGGTGCGTCTGCGGGGCAAGCCCGCGGTGGCGATGGCCATTTATGCCACGCCGGAAGCCAACGCCCTGCGGGTGGCCGACGGGGTGCGGGATGCACTGGCGGAATTGTCCAAATCCTTCCCCAAGGGACTCACCTACGAAGAGCCGTACAATCCGACGCTGTTTATTCGGGAATCTCTGCGGGAAGTGGTTTCAACACTGCTGATGGTTGTGGCACTGGTGGTACTGACGGTCTTTGTTTTTCTGGAGGACTGGCGGGCGACGCTCGTGCCGGCGGTGACGATTCCCGTCTCGCTGATTGGAACACTGGCGGTAATGCTGGCCCTCGGCTTTACCATCAATACGCTCTCGCTGTTCGGTCTGGTGCTGGCCATCGGGATTGTGGTGGACGATGCGATTGTCGTGGTGGAAAACTGCTCGCGTCTGATTGCGGATGAGAAATTGTCTCCGCGGGCGGCGGCCATCAAAGCGATGGAGCAGGTAACCAGCCCGGTGATTGCCACCACGCTGGTATTGCTGGCGGTCTTTGCCCCCACGATTCTGGCCCCGGGGATTACCGGAAAACTCTATCAGCAGTTTGCCGTGACGCTGTCGGTGGCTGTCTGCTTTTCGACCCTCAATGCCCTGACGCTCAGTCCGGTGCTCTGTGCGTTTCTGCTGCGGCCGCAGGAGCACAAAAGAGGCCGCTTTTTCCGCTGGTTTGATCACTGGCTGAAGCGCACGACAACGGCTTATACGGGAGTAGTTCAAAGCATCCTGCGGCGGACAGTGATTGCGCTGGCCGTCTTTGCCGTCCTGACAGTCGTGGGACTGACCGGTTTTGAAAAGTTGCCGACCGGCTTTCTGCCGACAGAGGACGAAGGGGCCATCTTTCTGGGTGTGCGGCTGCCGGAAGGGGCTTCGCTGCACCGCACAGAGCAGGTGATGGAACGAGTCAATGCGATTCTGGCGCAGACGCCCGGCGTGGCCAATTTTGCCAGCATCAGCGGGTTTTCAATGCTGCAGGGGGGAATGATGGCCAACGGCGGAACCTGCTTTATCCGGCTGGAGCCCTGGTCCAAGCGGCGCGACCCGCAGCTGCATGTGTCGGCGATTGTGCAGCGGCTTCAGCAGCAGCTGTTTATGATTCCGGATGCGCTGTGTCTGGCCTTTCAGCCGCCGGCGATTATGGGTCTGGGGACCACCAGCGGCTTTGAGGTGCAGATTCAGGACCGCGGCGGCGTCGGGCTGGAGACTCTGGCGCGGATCGGCAGCGACTTGGTCTTTGAAGGTCAGAATGATCCAATCCTTACGCAGCTGAACAGCACATTTGAGGCCGCCGTACCTCAGCTGTATCTGGAGGTGGACCGCGTGAAGGCCCAGACGCTCGATGTGCCGCTGGAGAACGTCTTTAACGCCCTTCAGACCTATCTGGGAAGCACCTATGTGAATGATTTTAATCTGTTCGGCAGGACGTTTAAGGTGATGGCGCAGGCCGAGGCGGACTTCCGCTCGAAAGCCGAGCACATCGGCCGGCTGGAGGTTCGCAATCGGTCCGGTCAGATGGTGCCGCTGCGTACGCTGGTTTCCGTTCGCGAAACGGCCGGGCCGCAGACGATTACGCACTACAATCTGTATCCGGCGACGCGGCTGACCGGTTCCGCCCGGCCCGGCTGCAGCTCCGGTCAGGCCATCGAGCGGGTCCGTCAGCTGCTCGAGGAAAAACTGCCGGAGGGAATGGGGTATGAATGGTCGGGAATGAGTCTGCAGGAAGTCAAGGCCGGCGGAATGATGATATACCTGTTTCTGCTGGCGTCTTTGTTTGCCTACCTGTTTTTGTGTGCCCAGTACGAAAGCTGGACGATTCCGATTGCGATTGTGCTGGCGGTGCCGCTGGGCATTCTGGGAGCGGCGGGCTATACCTGGCTGCGGGGACTGGACAATAACATCTATACCCAGATGGGAATTGTTCTGCTGATCGGCGTTGTCTGCAAAACCTCGATTCTGCTGGTGGAGTTTGCCAAGCAGCTGCACGAGGAGGGCCGCTCGGTGGTGGATGCCGCGGTGGAGGCCGCCCGGATTCGCTTCCGCCCGATTCTGATGACGGCGCTGACGACAGCGCTGGGAATGGTGCCGCTGGTGGTGGCCAAGGGAGCCGGTGCTGCAGCTCGGCAGGCGCTGGGAACCACGGTCTTCGGCGGAATGATTGTCGCCACCGTGCTGGGCGTGGTGCTGATTCCTGTCTTCTACACGGTGGTTCAGCGAACCAAAGAAAAAGCCGCTGAACTGGAAGGGAAGATTCTTGACGCCGCAACGCATTGGCCGGGATAATAGTCCGCGGAGAGATGCGGATGCGGATTGTACAGATAACACCGGGCTCGGGCGACCAGTTTTACTGTGAGAACTGCCTGCGCGATACCGCACTGGTGCGGGCGATGCGCCGGCTGGGGACGGATGTGGTGCTGGTGCCGATGTACCTGCCGCTGTCGCTGGACGGAGACAATTCGCTGGAGCGCACGGAAGTCTTTTTCGGCGGCATCAATGTCTATCTTCAGCAGAAGCTGGGGCCGCTGGGGCGCCTTCCGGGTCCGCTGCGGCGCTGGCTGGATTCGGAGGCCCTTTTGCGGCGCATCAGCCGACGGGCCGGAATGACCAGTGCCCGCCAGCTGGGGGAAATGACGCTGTCGATGCTCGAGGGCCCGCAGGGACGCCAGGCCGCTGAACTGGACCGTCTGACGGATTTTCTGGCTTCCTTGGACCGCAGGCCTGATGTGATTCTTCTGTCCAATCTGCTTTTGGCGGGCCTGGCCGGACCGCTTCGGCAGCGGCTGGGCTGTCGGCTGATGTGCTGGCTGCAGGATGAAGACGGGTTTATTGACGGGCTGGGGGAGCCCTGGACAAAGCGCGTCTGGCAGCGGCTCAGGGAGCTGCTCGAACATTTTGACCTGTTCCTGCCGGTCAGCCGCTATTATGCCGAAGTGATGAAAAACCGTCTGGGCATTGCGGAAGAGAAACTGTTTGTCTGCCCGCCCGGTCTGGAGCTGGCGGATTATGCGCCCGCACAGACGCCTCCTGCGGAGCCGACGATCGGCTTTCTGGCGCGGATGGCGTTTATCAATGGGCTGGACATCGCTGCGGAGGCCTTTGCACAGCTGACCTCCAGGCCGGGGCTGGAGCGTCTGCGGCTGCTGATTTGCGGGGGAAAGAACGCCGCCGATGAGCCGATGATTTGCTCCGTTCGGGACAAACTCGCTCAGGCGGGACTGTCCGAGCGGGTTCGCTTTTTCGAACGATTCGAAAAGGCCGAGCGTCTGGCGTTTCTGCAGCAGATTCACCTGCTGGTCTGCCCGGTGCGGTACAGTCCGGCGTATGCGATGAATGTGCTGGAGGCGATGGCCTGCGGGGTGCCGTTTGCCGCCCCCCGCACAGGGGTCTATCCGGAATGGGCCCAGCAGACCGGCGGAGGAGTCCTGTATGAGCCGAACAGTCCGCAGGCCCTTGCAGAGACCCTCGAACCGCTTCTGCGCAGCCCGCAACAGACCGCTCAAATGGGACAAACTGCCCGGCAGGCCCTGCGGAATCATTTCGATATGGAACAAAATGCCCGCCGTTTTCTCCAGCGGCTGGAGCCGAAAACCAGACCGTAGTTTTTCGACCCTTTTGAGGAGCCGTCTATGCTCGAGCTCAAGCAGGTCCGGAAACGCTATTCGACCGCCGCCGGCCCCCTGGAGGTGCTGCGGGGAATCGACCTGCGGCTGGACAAAGGGCAGTCGGCCTCCATCGTCGGTCCGTCCGGCTGCGGCAAAAGCACCCTGCTGAACCTCATCGGCGGGCTGGATAAACCCGATGAGGGGGCTGTGTGGGTTGAGGGGCGGGACCTTTCGACAATGGATGAGGAGGCCCTGGCGGATTTTCGCAACCGTTTTGTCGGTTTTGTCTTTCAGCAGCATCATCTCCTGCCGCAGTGTACGGTTCTGGAGAATGTGCTCCTGCCGGCTTTGGCCGGCGGGCGGCTTCGGGAGGAGCCGTCGGCTCTGCATCGGCGGGCGATGGAGCTGTTGGAGCAGGTGGGGCTGGCCGACCGGGCCGGCGAACTGCCCGGACGGCTGTCCGGCGGCCAGCGTCAGCGGGCGGCGGTCGCGCGGGCCCTGCTTTTGCGGCCGGTGCTGCTGCTGGCCGATGAGCCGACCGGCTCGCTGGATGAACAGACCGCCGTATCGGTGATGAACCTGCTGGACGAGGTTCACCGTCTTCACGGCCTGACTCTGATTGTTGTAACCCATTCAGCCCTTCTGGCCGCCCGGATGCAGAGGCGGTTTGTGCTCTCCGGCGGCTTGCTTTCTGAGCAGACACAGGACGCTGTGCGATGACGCTGTTTCGCTGGCTCATTCGCTCGCTGGTTTTTGACCGCCGCATCTGGCTGGGAGTTGTGCTGGCGGCGGCGGCAGCCGTGACGGTCTTTACCAGTTCTCTGCTGGTCGGCGATTCGGTGCGACTGTCTCTGGCCCGGCAAAACCATCTGCGGCTGGGCCGAACCGGTCTGGTGCTGACGGCTTCTCAGACCCTTTTTCGGGCACAGCTGGCAAAGGACCTCTGCGATTCCCTCCAGCAGCCGGCAGCGGCGATTCTGCTGCTGAACGGCTGGGCAGAAAATGCCGACGGAACCGCCCGGGCCGTGAATGTCTCGATCATCGGCGTCGATGACGCATTCGCCGACTTTGCCCCGTCCGGAAAAGCACCCTGGCTGTCCGGTCTGGACGACGGAGCGGTGCTTAATGAACTCCTTGCCTCCCGACTGAACGTTCGGGCGGGAGATGAAATCATCCTCACCTTTGAAAAAATCGGCGGGCTGGCGGCCGAGTCGGTGCTGTTTCCGGAGTCCCAGCTGTCTGTCTCGGTTCGTCTGGCGGTTTCGGCCGTTGCGGATGCCGACTCCTTCGGCACATTCAGTCTGCGGGCCGATACGGCCGGTGCGCTGAATGTGTTTGTCCGCCTCGAAAAACTGGCCGAGCGGATTGAGCAGCCGCACCGGGCCAACGCCATTCTTCTGCCGGATAGCTGCGGGTTCTCGGAGGCCGAGCAGGCCCTTCGGCGGACCTTTTTGCCTGAAGATATCGGCTTGATTGTCCGTTCTCTCAAGGGCCAAACCGGCGGCGAGGTGCTCAGCCGGCGCATCTTTATTCCGGAGCCGATTGCCGAGGTGCTGCTGCGGGCGGATGAACAGGCCGTCGGCATCCTCACCTATTTTGTCAACGAAATCGCTCATCAGGACCGCCGCTGTCCCTATTCGACGGTTTCGGCAATCGCTCCGGCGTCTTCGGCGGACTTGACCGTCTTTTCGCTGCTGGCCGATGATGAAATCATTCTCAATGAATGGCTGGCCGACGACCTGAAGGCCGATGCGGGCGATATTGTCACCCTGACGTATTATGTTCCTGCACCCACCGGACGAACCCTGATTGAGCAGACGGCGGAATTTCGGGTGCATTCCGTGATTCCGATGATGGGATTGGGGGCGGACGAAACGCTGATGCCGGATTATCCCCAGCTGGCGCAGGCCGACAGCTGCCGCGACTGGAAACCGGGCATCCCCATCGACTTGAGCCGCATTCGCCCAAAAGACGAGGCCTACTGGAATCGATACCGCGGTTCTCCCAAGGCCTTTATTTCTCTGCCGCAGGCCCAGCGGCTCTGGGGCGGACGGTTCGGGAATCTGACAGCCGTGTGACTCGGTCCTTTGATGACTGCAAAACAGCTGACGGAGCATCTGCGGGCTTCTTTGCCGCCTGCGGCTGCCGGACTGCAGATTGAACCGGTTCGGCGGCAGGCCGCTCAGTCGTCCGTCGGAATGACGGACTTCAGCTCCCTGTTTTTCGGATTAAGTATGTTTCTGCTGGGTTCCTCGCTGCTGCTGACGGCGCTGCTGTTTCGCTTTGCCGTCGAGCGGCGGTCCGAACAAATCGGTCTGCTTAAAGCGCTGGGCTTTCGCCGCAGCCGCCTCCGGCTGATGTATCTGCTGGAAGGGCTGGTTTTGTCGGCGGCGGGGGCCTGTCTGGGGATTGTGCCGGCGGTTCTCTATACGCGTCTGCTGCTTTGGGCCCTGTCGGGCGTCTGGTCGCAGGCCGTCGCCGGGGCTTCTTTGGTATTTGATTTTCACGCCGCTACGCTTCTGAAAGGGGCGGCGGCCGGGCTGGCGGTTTCGCTTTTTTCGATGATGCTCTCGCTGCGGCACCGCCTGGCTTTGCCCGCCGCGGTCCTGCTGGGAATGCCCGCAGAGATTGCCCCTCCGCAATCTCCCAAACCGCGGCTTCTGTGGACCGCGGTTCTTCTTGGAATCCTCGGCCTTGTGCTGAGCGGCTGGGGGCTTCGCACAGACCTTCAGAAGGCCACAGCTGTCTTTTTTGTGTCCGGTTCGCTGCTGCTGGTGTCGCTGCTTTTGTTTCTGCGATACAGTCTTTCCGCATCGGGTATTCTTGTTTTCAAACGACCCGTCAGCGGTCTTATTTGGGCGGCCTGGCGGAATGCCTGCCGCCGGCCCGGCCGCTCGATGGCGGCAGCGGCTATGACCGCCGCCGGCGTCTTTCTGATTGCCGCTGTTTCCCTGAATCAAAAGTCACCGCCGAAGGATGTTCGCAACCGCCGCAGCGGCACCGGCGGATTTGTTCTGACGGCCGAAAGTGCTCTGCCGATTCTGCAGAACCTGCCGGAGGCCGCCGCTCGGCTTGCCCCCGAGACAGCCTGGGATGCGCTGGGGCTGGAAGGAGCGGCCGCCTTTCGGGTTCGAGAGGGCGAGCCGGCGAGCTGTCTGAATCTGAATCGGGCCGTTCAGCCGCGGCTTCTGGGGGTTGACCCGGCTTCGCTCCGCAACCGCAGGGCCTTTGTCTTTCGGGAGGTTCTGCCGGGCACAGCATCGTCTCTGGAGGATGCCTGGCATCTGCTCGAGGCCGACTGGGGGCCGGATATCGTGCCGGCCGTCGGCGATATCGGAACGGTCTATTGGGCCCTCGGACGCAAGGTGGGCGATACACTTGTGCAGACCGATGAGCAGGGACGCCCCTTTACCCTGAAGATTGTCGGCATGCTCGAATCCTCTGTGCTTCAGGGCAGCCTGATTCTTCCTGAAAAGGCGTTTCTGGAGCGGTTTCCTTCGACGGCAGGCTATCAGGTCTTCCTGCTCGATGCGCCGCCGCAGAAAGCCGAAGCCCTTTCTGCGGCTCTGAGCCGAACATTCCGTCGATGGGGGCTGGAGGTCGTTCCGACGGGTCAGCGGCTGGCGGTCTTTCAGGCAGTTGAAAATACGTATCTGTCCATCTTTTTGGTGTTGGGCGGGCTGGGGCTTCTGCTGGGGACGGTCGGGATGGGCTGGGTGCTCTGGCTGAATATTCTCGAGCGGCGGGGAGAACTGGCGATGATGCAGGCCGTCGGTTTTCGCAAACAGGTTCTTGTCTCAATGCTGGTTCAGGAGCATCTGCTTGTTCTGTCGGCCGGTGTGCTTGGCGGCTTGCTGTCCGCTGTGCCGGCGGTGCTGCCCGCCCTGGCCGGGCGGATTGAACCGGTGCCGTTCGGACTGCTGCTGACGGCCCTGACTGCTGTTGTCCTGAGCGGCTGGCTGTGGATTCGTCTGGCGGCGGCCACCGCTCTGTCCGGGCCGATTCTGAACGCCCTGCGAAGCGAATAAGATAGACAAGGACGCCCTTTTCCATTATCCTGCCGGCTATGATTGCACGAAGAAAAACACGAACCGTTCAGGTGGGTTCCGTTCGGCTGGGCTCGAAACATCCGATTGTCATCCAGTCGATGACCAAGGTCTTCACCACCCGCGTGGCCGCCTGTGTGCAGCAGATTGTCCGGCTTCAGGAGGCCGGCTGCGGTCTGGTTCGGCTGGCGGTGCCCACGCGAAACGACACCCGGGCCTTCGCCCGCATCGTCCAGCAGGTTTCGATTCCGCTGGTTGCAGACATTCACTTTTCGGCGGAGCGGGCGATTGAGGCCATTGAGGCCGGCGCCGCCAAGATTCGGCTCAATCCGGGCAACATCAAGGACCGCCGCGACATCCTGCGGATTATCGACTGCGCCAAACGGCACGGCATTGCCATCCGCATCGGCGTCAATGAAGCGAGCATTCGCGACTTAACAAGCGGCGATACGGCGTTGGACCGCCGCGTGCGTCTGATGCGCACGGAAATGACCCGGTATGTGCGGCTGTTTGAGAAGGCCGGCTTTGACAATCTGGTTCTCAGCGCCAAGAGCGCCGATACGGTGCGGACGATTGGAATCAATCGGCTTCTGGCAAAGGATTTTGACTATCCGCTGCATCTGGGGCTCACGCATGCGGGCCTTCCGGAGGATGCCGCCGTTCCTTCGGCGGTGACGCTCGGGGCGCTGCTGGCGGAGGGCATCGGCGATACGATTCGCGTCAGTGCCGCCGGCGACCCGGTCGAGGAAGTCAAAATTGCTCGACAGATTCTTCTTTCGCTGGGGCTGCAGGAGCCGACCGGCCCGCAGCTGATTGTCTGTCCGACCTGCGGGCGGTGCCGCATCAATGTGGTTGCTCTGGCCCGCAAGGTCAAAAAAGAACTGACACATCTGAACAAGCCTATTCGTGTGGCAGTGATGGGCTGTGTGGTCAACGGCCCCGGCGAAGCGGCGGATGCAGACATCGCCGTCTGTGCCGCCGAAGGCAAGGGCTTTTTGTATCGGCAGGGGGTCCGGACGGCTATTGTGCCTGCCGAACGGCTGCTGGAGGCCCTGCGGGGAGAACTTCGCCGCTGCCGATAACCGACGCAGCTCCATCAACACAGGGGATTGGGGACGAGATGTTCAAGCGGCTCAAATCCGATTTATATGCCTGCGGACAGGAAGGTCTGCCGAAGGAAATTACAGTGGACGGTCGGCGGTATCGGCTCCTTCGCACCTTCAAGCACGATTTCTTTGCAGCCACCGGGCTGTATGAGGCCGTTTTGGCCGACAAGCCCGAGGTCGGCACCCTGAAGGTGCTCAAAGTCGCTCGGATGCAGCCGTTTCTGGGGTTTGGGCTTCTGTGGCTGGGACGGCGGCTGTGCCGGCGGGAACTGGAGATTCTCGAGCGCCTGCAGGATATGGACCAGGTGCCGCATCTGGTCGGACGCTGGGGGCCGACGGGGTTTCTGTATGACTATATTGAGGGGCGGTCGCTGGATGAAAAGCCGCCGATTCCGGATGATTTTTTCGACCAGTTATCGCATCTGCTCGAGCGGCTGCATCGGCGCGGCATCTGCTATGTTGACTTGAACAAGCGGGGCAATATTCTGGTCGGACGCGACGGACGACCCTATCTGATTGATTTTCAGATTTCCTTGGTCTTCAGCCGAAGCGGACGGCTTTGCCGGCTGCTTCAGCGGGAGGACCGCTATCATCTGCTCAAGCATAAGCGGCGGCTTCGAGCGGACCTGATGAGCCCGCAGGAACGGCAGGAAAGCTATCACAAAAGCATCTGGATTCAGGTTCACCGCGCCCTGGCCTGGCCGTTTCGACAGCTGCGGCGGGGATTAATGCGGTGGTTTTACCGCCGGGGATACCTGCAAAGTCCGCCGCCCAACCAGCGCTCCCCTGAGAACGACCCGGCGCGCTTTGACCGGTAAGGGGCGGACCATCCCCCCGGGGCGGGCGGAGAAGATATCCGCTTTGCAGGACTGCTTAACTGAAGCTCCGCTTGACGTTGGTGCTGCGTCCGGTGCGGCGCTTGCGCGACAGAATCTGACGGCCTTTCTTTGTCCGCATCCGAGCCCGAAATCCGTGCTTGCGGGCCCGCTTGATTAAACTCTTGCGATGATTTTCCATAGTTTACTCCGCTTTGGGCGTTAGATTTTTATGGATTCATTTTATCCTGTATATACAGGAGCGTAAAGATTATATCGGCCGGCAGGCGTTCGGCAAGAGGGTAATTTGGAAAAGAGGGAAATGGAGTGTTCACCGCGGATGACGCAGATTGGGGAGATGAAGGATTACGAATTTAAGAATGAAGAAGATCTTCCCGGCAGCCGGAAGACGGCGGCCAGCGGCCGGAAGGAATTCGAATCGTAAAGTTTTTCTCTATGAGGAGGCTGCAGTGAGGGAGACGATAGTCTTTTCCTTTTATCCTCCGGTTATATTCAGTCAATCTTCAAGGCCATCCCAAAGCCCGGAGCCGAGGAAGCGACCAGTTTTCCCTCCCGCAATTCATAGCGGCCCAAATCGACCTGCTCGCTCGTGCAGGTTACACCTTCGATAGTCACAACATTCCCTAAACCCGCCGCCAGGTGAGCGACATAATTCGTCTTCAGGGCGGAGCCCCAGGCATGGGGCGAGGCGAGGGCCCCCATCTTTTTCAGCTGTCCCATCAGCGCCCGCCACTGGGTCAATCCATACCCGCAGACATCATACAGATTGACATCCAGCAGACCGTCCCGGAGCAATTCCATAATCAATGTGTGCTCGGGATTTGCCTCTCCATCCGCCAGCAGCGTTTTTTTCTTGTTTTTCTCCAGCCACGCCCTCAGTTTCTCGTAGTCTTCGCGGGTTTCCCGAAACGGCTCTTCGATCCAGAACAAATCCACATCCCCGATTCCCTCCAGATACCGAAGAAACTCCTCACAAGTAAACCCGTCATTCCCATCCACCAGAATGGCAGTCCCCGGAAAGGCCTCTGCGATTTTCTTTGTGACTTCAATATCCCGTCGGAGGCCGGCCTCTTTTTCCATCCACCGGTTTCCTCGGCCGATTTTCACTTTCAGCTGACGATAGCCGAAGTCGATGTCCTGTCGGCAGTTTTGCAGCACCCGGTCGATGCCGGCGGGATTTTCCGGCGGCTCCAGGTCATCGAAATAAATCATACCGCTGTAGCAGGGATTGGCCTGCGGCCCCTGCGAGCCGAGCATCCGGTAAACAGGAATATTCAGGATGATTCCGGCCAAATCGTGAAGGGCAAAATCCAACGGACGCGCCTCCGGCCTCAGGATTCCGACCGCCGGGTCAAAGAGCTCTGAGACAGGCATTCCTTTGAAAGGCGGGAGAATCTCTTCGGCCCGCCGCGGGTCTGCAAGAAATGGTCCCCAGCCGCCTGCCCCTTGGTCAGTTCGAATGCGGCAGATCGTTTCTCTCGCGCCTCGCCCGTGAACATCCAGTCGCGAGTTCTTTCCGACAAGTCGGGGCCAGTTGAGCTGCACGGTTTGTATGTCCAGGGAAGACAAGCGATGCCCTGCCAGGGTCTTTTTCCAGCTCTCGGCGTTTTCCGGAAAATCTGCGAAGAGGCGGGGACTGAAACCCGCCGCGGCCAAGGCCGCCGTGTGCCCGATAAATTGACGCCGATTCATAATCATACGGTTAACCTTTCAATCGTTTGTTTCCTCAGCCGATGCTCCAAAATGCTCATTCCGTCGCTGTACAGAATACGGCAAATCCGGACGGAATACGAATGGAAAAATTGGTCTTTCTGTGGTAGAAAAAGACATTCAAGGGAAAGGGCGGGCTATGGCAGTTCAGTTCATTCTGGGTCGGGCGGGCACGGGCAAGACGCGGCTGTGTCTGGAGGCCGCGGCGGAGGCCCTGCGCCGCGACGAGCCGCACCCGCTGATTCTGCTGGTGCCCGAGCAGGCCACCTACCAGATGGAACAGGCGATGCTCTCGCTGTCGGACATCGAAGGATACCACCGTCTGCGGATTCTGTCGTTTCAGCGGCTGGGGTACTGGCTGTCCCCCGTCGGCGGGCGCTGGGAGCTCAGCCGCGTCGGCCGACAGATGATAGTCCGGCGGCTTCTGGCCGACTGCCGGGGGCGGCTGGAGCTGCTCGGCTCGGATGATGACTTTTCCGGCTCGGCCGGCCAGATGGCCGACGTGCTGGCTCAGCTGTACCGCGCCCAGATGACCCCGCAGCGGCTGGAGGAAATGGCCCGCGAACTGGCCGCGTCGGCCGGCAGCTCTCGGACCGACGCCAAACTCAAAGATCTGGCCGTCCTGCTGGGAGCTTATCAGGAGTTTCTGGAGGCCAATCAGGATTTTTACGATGCGGAACATCTTTTCCGGCAGGTCAGCCGGCGGATTGCAGAAGCGGATTTTCTGAAAGGGGCTCGTCTGTGGGTGGACGGTTTTTCCGGATTTACCGCCCGCGAAGAAGCGGTGCTGCTGGAATTGCTGAAGGTCTGTGCGCACTCGCAGATTGCGCTGTGTCTGGACCCCTCGGCCTTGAACGGTCCGCCGGACCCCTTGAGCATCTTTGCCCCGACGGAGCGGACTTACCAGCGGCTTTGTGAGCAGATTCACCGAGCGGGACTGCCGATGCAGGAGCCGATTGTGCTGGAGCAGCCGCGGCGGTGGACTCAGGCCCCGGCGCTGGAGTTTCTGGAACGGCACTTTGCCGAGGAATGGCCGCCGACTCTGCCTTCATCCGCCGGGGCGGTGGTCTCGGCGGCCCTGCCGGATGTGCGCGGCGAGTGTCTGTGGACAGCCCGCGAAATCCGCCGGCTGGTTCGGCAGGAAAACCTTCGCTATCGGCAGATTGCCGTCGTCGTGCCGGAGATGGCCTCGTATCAGCATCTGCTCGTGTGGGCCTTGGAGCGGCTCCGGATTCCGTATTTTCTTGACCAGCCCCGTCCGCTTCGAACGCATCCGGCTGCCGAACTGCTGGACAGCGCCCTGCGGGCGGTCTGCTTGCACTTCCGCCTGCCGGATATGACGGCTTATCTGAAGACGGCCCTGACCGGTTTGAGCGGGCAGGAGGCCGACTGGCTGGACAATTACTGCCGGGCCTGCGGAATCGAAGGGGATGATTGGTTCATTGCGGAGCCCTGGCGGTTTGCCGACCCGCAGGATGGATTTCCTGAACAATGGATTGACCGGCTGCGTCGGCGGATTGCTGAGCCGCTGGGACAGCTGCGCGAGCGGCTGAAAATCCGGCAGGGGGATTCCTTAGAGCCGCAGGAGTTTGTCGAGGCGCTCTGGGAGTTTCTGGAGGCCGTCGGGGTGCGGAAGGTGTTGGCTGAATGGGCGCAGGAGGACCCTTCGGACCAGCGGTACGGTCATCGGCAGATGTGGGAAAAACTGGTGCAGGTTCTGGATGAACTGTGCATTGTGTATCGAGAACGGCGGTATCCGGCACAGACCTATCTGCGGCTGCTGGAGTCGGCGCTGAGTACGCTGACGGTCAAACTCATCCCGCCGACACTGGACCAGGTGCTCATCGGACAGATTGAGCGAAGCCGCCATCCGGAGGTGGAGGCGGTGTTTCTGCTGGGGGCAACGCAAAAGCAGTTTCCAGTGCCGCTGGAATCGGAAGGATTTTTCAGCCGCGATGACCGGGCCGTGCTGGAAAGGTTTGAGCCGGATTTTGCCGAACCGCTCCAGCGGCAGCTGCTGCGTCGGCGCTATCTGGCCTATATTGCCCTCACGCGTCCGCAGCGCCGGCTGATTCTGACACGGCCTTTGGCGGATGAGAACGGCAGTCCCCTGCAGCCCTGGAGCGGGCTGGAGCTGCTGGAGCGGATGTTTGCGGACTTCAAGACCCTCCGGCCTGCCCCGGAGCCGCAGACGCCGCAGGAGATTCAGACGGAGTCGGAGTGGGCCTTGTATTTGTGTCAGGTGCTCGGTCGCGACAGTACGGCGGAGGAGACGGTGCGCCGGACGGCGGCGGCCCTGCTCGAATCGGCGGACGGGGCGGCGGCCGGACTGGTTCGGCATGCGTTGGATTACCGCAACCAGGCCCGGCTGGAGCCGGAGGTGATTGGGCAGCTTGCCGGGGAGCCGCTGAAGACCTCGGTAAGCCGGCTGGAAACTTTTGCGGCCTGTCCGTATCGGCATTTTGCTTCGTATGTGCTTCGCCTGAAAAAACGCCGGCTGGTGCAGATGGAGCCGGTCGATTTGGGTTCATTTTATCACTCGGTTCTCGATGCGCTGTTTAAGACCGTCCGGCAGCAAGGGCTCGATTGGCGGCAGCTGACAAACGAGCAGATTGCCCAGCTCGTCCGGCAGGTGAGCGGGCAGGTCATTGAGCGGAGCGAGTTTCTCCAGAGTTTTCAGCGGCATTCGGCTCATCAGTGGTTTCTGCTGCAAACGGCGGTTGAGCAGCTGATTCAGCTGGCCGAGGGCCTCAAGGAAATGACGGCCGCCGGAACCCTTCGTCCGTTGGCGACGGAGCTGGAGTTCGGCAGCGGCGGCCTGCCGGCTTTGAGCTTTCCGTCGGTCGGAATAGAGGTTCGCGGCAAGATTGACCGGATTGATATTTTGGAAACACCGCAGGGAGCGGCGGCGGTCATTTTTGACTACAAAACCGGTAAGCACCCGTTTGTCTGGGTCAAGTGGCACTACGGACTGGACCTGCAGATGCCGGTGTATCTGCAGGCGCTGCTGGGCCAAACCGTCGAAGGGGTGACGATTGCGCAGGCGGCGGGGGCCTTTTATATCCCCATTCAGCATCCCATTAAGCGAAGGGAATTGGCTAAGATAGAGGAACCGGCCAAATTTCCCTTCAAAGCCAGGGGCTTTTTCAGCGGGTGCTTTGCCGAATATCTGGACACGCAGGCCCGCCAGCGGAGTGCCTATTATAATTTTGCATTCCGCACAAAGGACCGGCAGCCCTACAGTGATTTCGCTCGAAGCGGGGTTCTTTATCCCGAGCAGTTTGAGCGGCTGCTGGCGGTCTCACAGCAGAAGGTTCAGCAGATTGCTGAACAAATCCGCCAGGGGGAAATTGCCGCCGCCCCGTATCGGTTAAGCCGCAAAAGTCCCTGCAGCGAATGCGATTACCAATCCGTCTGCAAGTTTGACTGGGAACTCAATCGGTATCGGACGCTTTCTCCGATGCGAAAAGAAGATGTGCTGAGGGCTTTGGAGGAGAAGGCCAATGGGTGAGGTCAAATGGACAGAGGCGCAGGAGAAGGCCGTTCGTGCCGTCGGGCGGGACGTCCGGGTCAGTGCCTCAGCGGGCACGGGCAAGACGGCCGTACTGGCCCGGCGGTGTCTGGAGCGGCTGTGCGATGTTCAGCGTCCGACGGATGTGGACCGGCTGCTCCTGTTGACCTATACGGACGCCGCCGCCGAAGAGATGCGCGACCGCATCGCCCGCACCCTGCGCAAGGCCTGCAGCGCCCGGCCTTCTTCGGCGCTGCGGCGGCAGATGCTTCTGCTGGATGCCGCCTCCATCAGCACCTTTCACGCCTTCTGCAAACGCATTCTGGCGGAGCATTTTTATCTGCTGAACCTTGCGCCGGATTTCGGCATTGTGGACCCTGACCAGCAGACGCTCCTCCAGAGGGAAGCCCTGTTGCAGACGCTCGAAGAGGCCTGGGGAGAGCCGACGCTGGCGGAAGGGCTGCGGGTGCTGCTGTCCGGCCGCACTCTGTACGGGGCCAAGGGGTTTGTGGAGGAGATTTTTGCGCTGGCGGATTTTCTGGAGAGCATTCCGGACCCGCAGCGGTTTCTGGAGCGGATTGAGGGCTTCTGCACGGGGCATCATTCAGCGGCAGATGCACTCCGGCAGGAACAGCTCCGGATCATAGAACGGCGGCTGCGGCAGGCCCGGCAGAAGGTGGAATTGGTTCGGCGTCTGCAGGATGCATTCGGAGCGTCGAACTGGCTGACAGGCCATTTGGCGGAGTATCATTCTGTCCTCGATTTGCTCCAGGCCGCCGTTCGGCAGGGGGATTGTGCAAAATTGTGGGAGATTCTTGCAGCGTTTGAGATTTCCCGAGCCCCCAACCGGCCGAAGGAAATACCGGAGGACATTGGCAACCGCATCAAGGCCCCTCTCAAAGATGTGAGAGATGATTTGAAAGAACTGGCGAATCTGGCGGCCGTTCATCCTGTGTATGCCTCGCTGGAGGGCGACTCCGTGCGGCTTCAGATGCGGACAATCCTGAAGCTGCTGGAGGGATATGTCCAGCACTACACGCAGGCCAAAGAACAGATTGCGGCGCTGGATTTTTCGGATTTGGAGCACAAGACGGTGCGGCTGCTGGAGGCGCATCCGGCGGTGGCGGAAAAACTCCGCTGCCGGTTCGATTTTATTTTTGTGGATGAGTTTCAGGACATCAACGCCGTCCAGAAGCGCATCCTCGACAGCATCCGCCGTCCGGACAATGTGTTTGTCGTCGGCGATGTCAAACAAAGCATCTATGCCTTTCGCCGGAGCCGGCCGGAGCTGTTTCTGGAGGCGCTGCAGGAGGCCAAGGAGGACCCGACCGAGCCGCTGGTTCCGCAGCGGATTGATTTGGGGGACAATTTCCGCTCACGCCCGGAAATCCTGGCCTTTGCAAATGCAGTCTTTGAGCGGATTATGACGAAGGAGACCGCCTCGATGGATTATGACGAGCGGGCGGCTCTGGTCTGCGGGCGGGACGATGTCAAGCCGGAGGAGATTTCGATGCCGGTGGAGGTTGTTGTGCTGGATGAAGAGGGGCAAGACCTCGAAGAAGAGGAGTTTGATGGAGAAGAGAACGGGGCCGAAGAGAGTTTGGAGTCTGTTCTGCCGGAAGCGGAGAATTTGTCCGCAGAGCAGCGGCAGGCGATGTGGATAGCCCGGCGCATCCGGCAAATCGTCGGAGCCGACACCGGAAAACCCGAGTTTCAGATTTTCGATAAAGAGTTGGGATGCCGCCGGGATGTCCAGTATCGCGACATTGTGATTCTGATGCGTTCGCTGGCCAATCGGGCCCAGACTTACACGGAAATCCTCCGGCTGGCGGGCATTCCGCTGCACTCTCAAACCTCGGAGGGCTATTTTGAAACGACGGAAATCGCCGACATGCTGGCATTGCTGAAGGTTCTGGACAACCCCATCCGGGATATCGAGCTGGCCGCCGTGCTCCGCAGCGCCCTGTTTAATTTCACGGATTCCGAGCTGGCCCGAATTCGTCTGTCGGCCGGCAAGTCCGATACGTTTTATGAATGCGTGCAGAAGGCTGCCGAAGCCGCCGGTCCCCTGGCGGAAAAGGCCCGCCGGGCCCTCGAGCAGCTTTCCGACTGGCGCCGGCGGATTCGAATCGGTTCGCTGTCCGATGTACTGGGCTCGATTCTGGATCAGACCGGCTATCTGGCCTTTGTTTCGGCCCTGCCCAACGGTCGGCAGCGGCGGGCGAATCTGCTCAAACTTCATCAGCGGGCCGTCCAGTTTGAACATTTCAGCACAGGCCCGCAGTCGGTCTCTCTGGCTCGGTTTGTGGAGTTTCTCGAAGATATACGCCGGGAAAAGCAGGACTGGGCCCCGGCGCAGCCCGACAGCGCCGCCGAAAATGCCGTGCGGCTTTTGAGTGTGCACAAGAGCAAGGGGCTGGAGTTCCCCGTTGTCTTTCTGGCGGAGCTGAATGCGAAATGGAATTGGAAGGATTTCAATCGGGTTTGTCTGGCGGATGAAGATGCCCTCGGCATTCAGGCCGTCTGTCCCGAACGAAATATCCAGTTTCCTACACTGGCCTGGCAGGTGCTGGAGGAACGCAAGCGAAAGACGATGCTCGAAGAGGAAATGCGGATTCTCTACGTGGCCCTCACCCGCGCCCGGGAGAAACTGATTCTGACGGCCTCCCGCCGAGGCTCGGCCTGTGAACGAATTGTGAAGGAGTGTGCCGTGCTGGGCGATAAGGATGTTCCCGACGGGTGCCTTTTGGGGGCATCCTGTCCAATGGACTGGATTCTTTACGGGTTGGGCCATCAGCCGCTGATGAAAGAGGTCTTTCTGAATAAGCCCCCGGCGGGTCCGACGTTTTTTACCGTCCAGTGTGTGGAGCAAGACGCTCTGGAGGCATGCAGCCGAGAAATTGAGGCCGCCTGTCAAAGAAAGCGTACTGCATCCGTGCCGACCTTGACGGAGGCCGAACGAAAACAGTATCAGCCGGTCATTGAAGAGTGCCGGCGAATACTCGAGTGGAAATATCCTTTTTCTCCCGCCGTTGGGCTTGTCGCCAAACTGTCCGTCAGCGGGGCGCTGGAAATGATGGATGAATTTGCACCAGCCGTCGGGGCAGATTCGTTCGGCTCTGTGCCGAAGGCCGTTCTCGAAAAAACCGGCAAAAAAAGCACCCTCTCATCCGCCCAAATCGGTTCGGCGGCTCATCTGCTTTTGGCCCGGCTGGACCTGCATTCCAAACCCGACCGACAACAAGTGGCAAATACAATAGAAGCCCTTGCTGCAGAAGGACTTATCAATTCACAAACAGCCGCTGCGCTGGAGACGGAATGGATTTTGGGCTTTTTTGACAGTGAATTGGGACAATTGGTCCTGAAGTATCCGGATAGAGTGCATCGAGAATGGGCCTTTACAGTATCGGTTTCCGCCCGACAGGCCCGAATTGCACCGACGGATGAAAAAATCATTATTCAGGGCATTGTGGACCTTCTTTTGGACAGTCCGGATGGGCTGGTTTTGGCCGATTTCAAGACAGACAGGGTTTCTGAAGGTCAATGGCCTGGGCGGGTTGAACGGTATCGTCCGCAGCTGCGGCTGTATGCGTTGGCGGTGGAAAAGGTCCTCGGCCGGATGCCTTTGCGGGCTTATTTGTATTTCCTTGCGCATTCAAAATCCGTTCCAATCGACCTGTCCTCTTGACTTTTTCCGGCGGGTTTGCCATACTGCGGCACTTTGCCGCATCAGACAAAACGGGATAAAAAGGCCCGGCTGCGGTCGTGGGCCTCTTCAAAGCGGAGATGAATATGAAAGCGTCGGAAATGAAAAAAGGACAGACCATCAAGATGGATGGCGTCCTGTATGTGATTGTTGATTATCAGCACGTCAAACTCGGCAAGGGCGGGGCGGTCTATCAGACCAAACTGAAAAATCTGACGGACGGCGGCATCCGCGATGTCCGCATCCGGGCCGAAGAAGTGCTCGAAGAGGCCTTTCTCGAAAAGCGGAACTTTGAGTATCTTTACTCGACGGGCAACGAGCACGTCTTTATGGACCTGGAAACATACGATCAGATTACGCTGGATGATGATGCCTTCGGCGAAGGCCCTAAGTACTGCAAGCCGAACACCCCGATTCTGATTAATATGTACAACGGCAAGCCCGTGGTTGTCCAGCTGCCCAATACTGTGGACCTGAAAGTGGTTGATACGGCTCCGGAAATCAAGGGGGCCACGGCGACCAACCAGTATAAGCCCGCCACTCTCGAGACCGGTCTGGTGATTCAGGTGCCGCCGTTTGTTAAGATAGGGGAAGTGGTTCGCGTCGATACCCGCACGGGCGAGTATGTCACTCGCGTGAAGGAATAACCCACGGCATCGGCAAAAAAGACTGGTATTTTTTGCAGATTTTTGGTAGTATTTTGGTTTCGCACCCAGCAGGCCCTTCGGGGTCCTGTGAGGATGCGGGGAGTAGCTCAGCTTGGCTTAGAGCGCTGCGTTCGGGACGCAGAGGTCGCAGGTTCAAATCCTGTCTCCCCGATTCGGCCGCCGGATGAAACAGGCGGCGGCTTTTTGGAGAATATCCCAAATCGGACATTTCCGGCACTTCACCAGTTCTTTCTGCTTCAAAAAAAACTGTTGATTCTTTTTGAAAGATTCCTTTAGGATTCAGCGTTCTTGTTTTTAAGTACGTGCGGGGGAGCGGTGTTGATACCGTGGATAATGGATTTGGTTTGTCTATTTAGTTTTTTGTTTCAGGGGAATGATGGGCGGACGTGTTCGGAAAAATCCATCCCGGACGAGCTGGGGAGTTCTGACAGCGGTCTTGTGCTGTCTGGGCTGCCGGCAGCCGGTATCGCCTTCAGTTCCTCTGGAAATCCCGCAGCAGTTTTCCCAAAGCGGCACGGTTCCTTTGCCGGAAAAATGGTGGGAGTCGTTTCAGGACCCTCTGTTGAATGCTTTGATAGAAGAGGCCCTCGGGAACAATTTTACGATTCGCTCCGCCTGGGACCGGCTTCGACAGGCAGAAGAGGCGGCTGTCCAGGCGGGGGCATCCTTGTTTCCGGCGGTTCAGTATTCAGGGGAAGCGGCGAGAACCCGTCGGGACGTTTCCAGCCAGACCCAGTATGCAAGCGAATATTCCGCCGGTCTGACGGCCTCTTATGAAGCCGATTTATGGGGGCGGGTGCGTTCGGCTCAGCAGGCGGCCCTTTTGGATGCACAGGCGGCCCGGGATGACCTGGCGGCGGCGGCTGTTTCGCTCAGTGCAGCGGCGGCCCAGACGTGGTATCGGCTCGTCGAGGCCCGCCTTCAGGCGGCCCTTTTGAAAGAGCAGCTGCGAACCAATGAGAAGGTTTTAGAGATAGTTCGAATGCAGTTTGGGCAGGGGCAGGGAACCGCGGCGGATGTTCTCCGTCAGCGTCAGTTGGTGGAAGCCACACGCGGCCAGCTGATTGAGGCGGAAAAATCAATCGTACTTTTTGAGTATCAGCTGGCGGTTCTGCTGGGCCGAACGCCTGCGCAGGGTTTGTTTGCCGCCGAGGGCTCTTTGCCTCCGCTGCCTCCGCTGCCGGACATAGGACTGCCGGCTCAAACGCTCACTCGCCGGCCGGATGTGGCCTCCGCTTATAAAGCGGTTTTGGCGGCGGACCGGCGACTGGCGGCGGCGATTGCCGACCAGTATCCCAAAATTACATTAGGTGCTGCAGCGCAGACGTCCGATGAACGGGTACGTGATTTGTTTGAAGACTGGCTGGGCCGGCTGGCGGCGGATGCGGTCGGCCCCCTTTGGGATGCCGGGTACCGAAAGGCGGAAGTACGCAAACGAAAGGCCGTTCTTTCTGAGCGGATTCATCGATACAGCCAGACGCTTTTAACGGCCCTTCAGGAGGTGGAGGAAGCCCTCGAGGAAGACCGCAGTCGGCAGCGGCTGACGGACAATCTGCGTCTTCAGCTGGATTTGGCCCGACAGGTGCGTCAAACGACCGAAAGCAAATATCTTCAAGGGCAGTTGGATTATCTGCGTGTACTGGAGTCGTTATTGTCGGAGCAGGGACTGGAACGTCAGCTTCTGGCGGCGCAGCGTGCCCAGCTGGAACGGCGGATTGATTTGTGCCGTGCGATAGCAGGTCCGTGGGCGCTGAATGAACCTTCACAGTGAGGTTTTTTATGGAGAATCGAGATACTGTGTCCCATCAAACGGGCGGCGGGAACAAGCTGCTTAAGATTTTTGTACGGGCTGTTCTTCCTCTGCTGATTGTCGCTGCAGCGGTTCTTTTTTTTAAGTATTTGATGGATACCCGTCCCCGTGCGCCGCGTCGTCCTGCCGACCAGCAGGCGCGGCTGGTGACGGTGGAGACGGTCCACCGTCAAACGCTGCCGGTGGTGATTCAGGCGATGGGGACCGTGACGGCGGCCCGGGAAGTTACGCTGTATCCGGAGGTGTCCGGTCTGGTGGAAAAGATTGCTCCGGAGGTTCTGCCCGGCGGGATTGTGGAGGCGGGGCAGGTGCTGTATGAGATTGACCGGCGGAACTATGAAACGGCCTTGGCGCAGCGGCAAAGCGAACTGGAGCAGGCCCGGCTGAATCTGAAGATTGAGGAAGGCAGTCAGCGGGTTGCCCAGCGGGAATATCGGATGCTGGAGGAGGTTCTGGATGAAGCGGATGAGGACCTGATTCTTCGAAGGCCCTATCTGGCCGCCAAAAAAGCGGCCGCAGAGGCGGCGGAGGCGGCCGTGCGTCAGGCGCAGCTGGACTTGGAGCGCTGTATAATTCGTGCTCCGTTCCGGGCCGTGGTTCGCACCAAATACGCTGAACTGGGTTCTCGGGTTTCCCCCACCACTTCCCTGGCCTCGCTGGTTGGGGTGGATGAATTCTGGGTCCAATTGCTGGTGCCTGTGGACCAGCTGGGCTGAATTGAGATTCCTCGGGAGGGTTTTGAGGGCGGTGCGGAGGTCCGCATTACCGACCCGGCGTGGGGACAGGAGGTGTTTCGGGTCGGGAGGGTTCTGCGGCTTCTGGCTCATTTGGAGGAACAGGGGCGAATGGCCCGGCTTCTGGTTTCGGTGCCTTCGCCGCTGGAGTCGCCCGAAGGACGGACGCTGCCGCCGCTGCTCTTGGGCTCGTATGTGCGGGCTGAAATCATCGGACGGGCAGCCCGCGATGTATTCGCCGTTCCGCGTGAATACATTCGAAACGGCAATCAGGTCTGGCTGATGGATGAGCAGAATCGGCTGCGGATTCGCACCGTGCAGACGGTTTTTCGGGGGCCGGAGACGGTTTATATCCGCAGCGGACTTAAGGACGGCCAGCGGATTGTCACCACCGACCTGTCTTCACCGGTGGAAGGGATGCTTCTTCGAACGGCTGAGAAACCTTCGGCGGAAAAGAGCAACTCTGGGAATGCAGGAGGCGGTCAATGACGGAACGGCCTGTTCTGGATGACAGCCGCGGTTTGATCGGCTGGATGACCCGCAATCGGGTTACCCCCAACCTGATGATGGTGGTGTTTTTAGTCGGCGGCTTCTTTTTTGCGCTAAACGTCCGGCAGGAGGTGTTTCCGGAATTTGATTTGGATTTGGTGATTGTCCGGGTGCCGTATCCTGGGTCCAGTCCGAAGGAAGTCGAGCAGGGCATTATTCTGGCTGTGGAGGAGGCGATTCGGGGTCTGGAGGGCATCAAGGAGATTACCGCGGTTGCCTCGGAAGGATTCGGAACGGTCACGGCGGAAATTATTGAGGGATTCGACCGGCAGCGGGTTTATCAGGATATCAAACAGGAAATCGACCGGATTACGACGTTTCCGGAGGATGCGGAACGTCCGGAAGTGTCGCTGGCGATGCGGCGGCAGCAGATTGTGGAGCTGCAGATTTACGGGGATGTTTCGGAGTGGGTCCTCCGGGAGCTTGCGGAGGAAATCCGCGACGGGCTTCTGCAGGAGCCGGGGATTACGCAGGTGGACCTGGCCGGAGCCCGCGATTATGAACTGCAGGTTTTGATTCCGCAGGAGACGCTTCGGGCGTACGGTCTGACACTTCAGGAGGTGGCCGACCGCATTCGCGCCACGGCCCTGGAACTTCCCGGCGGGCATGTGGAAACCCGGGCCGGGGAAGTGCTGCTTCGTGTAACGGAGCGGCGGCAGTGGGCGAGGGAATTTGCCCGCATTCCCATTCTGACCACCGCTTCCGGGACCGTCATCCGGCTGGAGGATATCGCCGAAGTGCGGGATGATTTTGCCGATGTGGACCGGATGGCCTTTTTTAACGGCAAACGTGCGGTGGGGATTAGTGTTTATCGGGTGGGGGACCAGACTCCCATCGGCATCTCCGAGGCCGTTCAGCGGGCGATGAAGCGGCTGGAACCGCAGCTGCCGGAGGGGGTGCATTGGGTCATTACGCAGGACCGTGCGGATGTGTACCGGCAGCGGCTGACTCTGCTTTTGAAAAACGCCTTTTACGGGCTGATTCTGGTGATTGTTCTGCTGGGGCTGTTTTTGGAAATCAAACTGGCCCTGTGGGTGACGCTGGGGATTCCGATTTCCTTCCTCGGGTCGTTCCTGTTTTTGCCGAGTCTGGATGTGACCATCAATATGGTCTCGATGTTTGCCTATATCATTGCACTGGGTATTGTGGTGGATGATGCGATTGTGGTCGGCGAGAATATTTATGAGTACCGCAATCGGGGAATGAGTTTCTTTCGGGCGGCGGTTCAGGGGGCACGGGATGTCGCGATGCCCGTCAGTTTCAGCATTCTGACGAATCTGGTTGCTTTTGTGCCCCTTTATTTTATCCCCGGCATTATGGGCAAAATCTGGAAGACCGTTCCGCTGGTGGTGATTACGGTTTTCACGATTTCCTGGATTGAAAGCACGCTGATTCTTCCAACGCATCTGGCACACGCCCGTCCGCGAAGCCGTCGTCCTCTGGCGGTTTTTCTCCACGGGCGCCAGCAGGCCTTCAGCCGGGAATTTGAACGGTTTGTGGAAAGGGTGATTGCGCCGTTCATCGATCGCTGCGTCCGGATACGATATCTGACCGCCGCAGTCGGGTTCACCGTTTTTCTGATAGTTTTGGGAATCGTTCTGAGCGGACGAATCGGGATGATTCTGATGCCTCGAGTGGAATCCGATTACGCCTCCGTTCAGGCGACGCTTCCCTTCGGGAGTTCTCAGGAGAAAGTGACAGCTGTCTGCAATCGGCTGGTCGAAGCGGCCCGGAAGATTGTCGAAGAGAACGGAGGAGAGCGTCTGAGCAAGGGAGTCTTTGCGGTGATTGATGAGGATACGATTGATGTTCGCATCTTTTTGACCGACCCGGATGTGCGGCCGATCAGTACGACCCGCGTGACGCAGCTGTGGCGGGAGAGGGTCGGGCCGATTCCGGGTCTGGAATCCATTCTTTTTGAGGCCGACCGCGGCGGTCCGGGCTCGGGAGCGGCTTTGACGATTGAATTGAGCCATCGCGATATCCGGGTTCTTGACCAGGCCAGCGAAAAGCTGGCGGCGCTTCTGGCGGATTTCCCCAATGTCAAGGATATCAATGACGGATACACGCCCGGCAAGCAGCAGCTGAATTTCCGCATCACCCCGGAAGGGCAGAGCGTCGGTCTGACCGTTCGGGAAATTGCCCGGCAGATTCGCAATGCCTTTTACGGAGCCGAAGCCCTGCGCCAGCAGCGGGGACGGAATGAAATCCGGGTGCGGGTGAAGTTTCCGCCGGAACAGCGGCTCAGCGAGTACAATGTGGAGGAGCTGCTGATTCGCACGCCGTCCGGCACGGAGATTCCTCTCCGTCAGGCCGCCCGGCTGGAGCGGGGACGCTCGTATACGAGCATCAATCGGCGGAACGGGCGCCGCACCGTAACGGTGACGGCCAATGTGGAACCAATCGGTCAAACCAATCAGGTCAAAGAGACGCTGATTCAGGAGATTCTTCCGAAACTTCAATACGATTTTCCGGGACTTTCGTACGCCTGGGAGGGCCGTCAGGCGGATTGGGCGGAGAGCATGCAGTCGCTCTGGAAAGGATTTCTGGGGGCGCTGGCGGCGATTTATGCGATGCTGGCGGTTCCGTTTCGCAGTTATATTCAGCCGCTGATTATTATGGTGGCCATTCCCTTTGGGATTGTCGGGGCGGTTCTGGGGCATTTGATGATGGGCTACGAGCTGTCGGTGATGAGTATGATGGGGATTGTGGCGCTGTCCGGGGTGGTGGTGAATGATTCGCTTGTTTTGATTGACTATGCCAATCGGCTCCGACAGGAGAACCCCGCCGTTTCGGCGTTTGAGGCGATGCATCAGGCGGCTGTCCGCCGCTTCCGTCCTGTGATGCTCACCACGCTGACGACCTTTGGCGGGCTGGCGCCGATGATTTTTGAAACCTCCCGTCAGGCCCGCTTTATGATTCCGATGGCCATCTCGCTGGGCTTTGGGATTCTCTTTTCCACGGTGGTGACGCTGATTCTGGTGCCCTGTCTGTATGTAATAGTGGAGGATATCGTCCAATTTCTGCAGCGGCGGGGATTTGCTGTTTTCACACCGGATGCCGTGGAGTAATTGCGGAATTTTCGGGAAAATGCAATGTTTCCTGCGGCGTAACTGTGCGGGGCAGACTATAATAGCGGCGGAAACGCATCAGTGTTTCGTGAATCGGTGAAAGAAGCGGAATTGAATTCTGATAGAAACAGCAAGGTTCGCACGGCGGCGGCCGTCCTGGTCGCCTGTCTGTGCGGCTGGTTCGTGATGGAGCTGGAGATTCTGGGGGTGCGGATGCTGGCCCCCTATTTCGGCAGTGCAGTCTATGTAGTCACCGGCAGCGTCATCGGAACCTTTCTGCTGAGCTTGTCCGTGGGGTATCTGCTGGGGGGACGCCTGTCGGCTCTAAAAAACAGCGGCATTCTGCTGGGGGTATTTATCCTGCTGGCGGGCGTCTGGACGGCCGTTCTGCCTTTTTTTACCGGTCCGGTGTGCGACAGGATTTTCGATTGGGGGCTGGATGAAAAATGGGGTTCGCTGCTGGCGGCGCTGGTGCTGTTTGCCGTGCCGACGACCTTTCTGGGAACGGTCTCGCCGACGGTAGTCCGCTGGCTGACACAGCGGCCGGAAGAGGCGGGAGTCAGTGCCGGTCTGGTGATGGCCCTTTCGACAATTGCCAGTTTTGCGGGCTGCGTCGTGACGGCATTTTATCTGATTCTGTATTCGATGCGTCTGGTACTGTCGATTTCCGGCCTGATTCTGGCCCTATTAGGAATGGTCGTGCTTGTCACGGCGCTGGTGCGGAGGAAACAAAATGCTTAAAGAACGGTGGGGTTCTCTGTATGTTTTTCTGGTTATTTCCGTGCTGTCTGCGGCGGCTCCGGAGGAATGGGGCCGTCTGGCAGCCCGCAGAGAGTCGCTGTACAATACGATCTTCGTTTATCAGAAAGATTCTGTGGTAACGCTGCGGTTTGGGCGGCGGGCCGCCGTGCCGATTCAGACGCAGGTCGATTTGGAAAATCTGCGGAATCATCAGCTTGAATATACCAAACTGATTTATGCCTCGCTTCTTTATGTGCCGGAGCCCAATTCCATTCTGGTGCTCGGACTGGGCGGAGGGGTGATTCCGCGCGATTTTCGTTTCTATTTTCCGCAGGCCCAAATTGATGTCGTGGAAATTGACGAGGCCATCCCGCCGCTGGCCAAAGAGTTTTTTGCCTTTGCGGAAGATGACAAAATGAAAGTCTATGTGGATGACGGGCGGATGTTTATTAAAAAGCGGCTCCGCCGCCCCAATCCCACGCAGTATGACATCATCGTGCTGGACGCCTTCAACGGCGATTATATTCCGTTTCATCTGATGACCCGCGAATTTCTGGAGGAGGTCAAGGGGGTCCTGTCGCCGACGGGGGTCGTTGCGGCCAATGTGTTCTATGATAATCAGCTGTTTGACGCAGAGTGGGTGACGTTTTTGAAGGTGTTTGACCGGTGCGATGTCTTTCTGGGACGAACCAGCGGCAATGCGATTCTGATTTCGCCGGGGGCTCAGGTGCAGGTGCCGCAGGGGCCGGCGTTTCTGGAGCGGGCCCGAATGCTGCAGGACAAGCACAAGTTTGCGTTCAGTCTTCCGGCTGTTGCCCGCTGCTTTCGTCCGGATTTGAAGCCGGACCCGCAGGCGCGGGTGCTGACGGATGACCGGGCGCCTGTGGATTACCTGCGCCAGCAGCAGCGGCGGGAATAAACTGCGCTACGGAATCTCCAGCCCCGCCTGACGCCACTGCTGCAGGATTTCCTCGCGGCTCATCGCACCGACGTGACGGGACAGCTCCTTTCCCTGTGCATCGTAAAAAATCTGCATCGGAAGGGCCTGCACCTCGTATTTTCGGCCTGCCTGGGGCTGCCGGTCCAGGGAAACCAGTGCAATCGCAAAGTGCGTGGCGTGTGTCCGGGCCAGCTCCGTCAGGGTTGGCATCATCCGCCGGCAGTAAATGCAGGAGGCCGAGGTAATCTGCACAAGCACAGGCCTGCCCTGTCCGACGATGGAGTCATCCGGAAAATTCTCAGTCTGGGCCTCATAGCGGCGGGTCTGGATAAACTGGACAATCAGCAGCAGCACCAGCGCCGCCGCAACCACCAGCCACACAGAGTTTTTCTGCTTCATCGGTTCCGTTTCCTTTCTAACGGGTTTCTACGACGGCGGGCCGGAACCAGTGCTGCGTTTTCAGGCAGATTTTGACCAGCATCAGCATCACCGGCACTTCAATAAGCACGCCGACCACCGTGGCCAGTGCCGCGCCGGAGGACAGGCCGAAAAGCATCGTCGCCGTGGCAATCGCCACTTCGAAATGATTGCTGGCCCCAATCATCGCCGACGGCGCCGCATCCGTATAATTCAGGTTCAGCCAACGCGCCAGCACATAGGCCGCCGCAAAAATCAGACAGGTCTGGATAAACAGCGGGACGGCAATCCACAGAATCGTCAGGGGATTGTTCAGAATCGTTTCGCCCTTGAAGGAAAACAGCAGCACCAGCGTCAGCAGCAAAGCGACGATGGTAATCGGCGTGAGGATATGCAGGAATTTTGTTTCGAACCATTCGGGACCCTTGCGGGCCAGAATCCACCGGCGGGAAAAGAATCCGGCGGCCAGCGGCAGAGCGACATAAACGGCGATGGACAGCAGCAGGGCCTGCCAGGGAACCGGCAGCTTGCCGACGCCCAAGAGGAAGCCGCCCAGCGGGCCGTACAGAACCAGCATCGTCAGCGAATTAATCGCCACCATCACCAGCGTATGCCCGTCATTGCCCTTGGCCAGATAGCCCCAGACCAGCACCATTGCGGTGCAGGGGGCGATGCCCAGCAGGATGCAGCCGGCCAGGTAGCTGCGCCACAGCGGAACCTGAAGCATCTTGACGCCGTTTTCGAGCACGACGGTGCCGACGCCGTAGGAAGCGCCGACGGGCAAATCCAGCCCGAAGGGCATCTTGACAAAGTCCACGGCGTCCGGACCGATGAAGCCGTAAAAAAGCGTGCCTAAAAAAAACAGGGCGATGGCGTACATGGTGAACGGCTTAATCGCCCAGTTCACGAAGAGAGTCAGGGCGACGGGTTTGATGCTCTTGCCGGCCTGGAGGACTTCCGCAAAGTCAATCTTGACCATGATCGGGTACATCATAAAAAACAGGCACACGGCAATCGGGATGGAGATGACCGGCGCCTGATTGACATATACGGCCATTCCGTCCAGGGTTTTGGCCAGACCGGGGGCCAGTTTGCCCAGCCCAATCCCGCCGGCAATACAGAGAATCACCCACACGGTCAGATATTTCTCGAAGATGCTGAGTCCCTTTTGCGGTTTCTGAATCATCGGCTCCTGGTTCATTGTAAGACCTCTTTTCTTTCAGGTTTGAAGGCCGTCAGATTGATGCTGATGACATAGTCGCTTAGTTTGGCCCCCGGCGGCAGGGATTCTTTGACCTGCCGATACAGCGGGTCATTGCAGTCGGCTGCCAGCTCGATGCTGTAGGGATGTTCTTCTATCTTCAGACTGCACAGGCCGGCCTGTTGGGCCATTTGAAGGGTTTGTTCGACCGGAACAGCTCCGGCAACACAGCTGACCAGTGCGGCGGCCGAGCGGGCAATGTTTTCCGGCAGCGGTTTTCGGAGGGCCAGGTCGGAGATGCAGGCCTTGCCGCCGGGCTTGAGAACCCGGGCGATTTCATTCCAGACCTGCTGTTTGTCGGGGGAAAGATTGATAACGCAGTTGGAGATGACCACGTCAATGGTGCCGTCGGCGACGGGCAGGTGTTCAATTTCTCCGAGTCGAAACTCCACATTGGACAGTCCGGTTTTTTGTGTGAAGACGGCAATAGAGGCCCGGGCCCGGCTGACCATGTCCGGGGTCATATCCACCCCGACGGCTCGTCCGGCCGGGCCGACTTTGCAGGCGGCGATGAAGACATCGATTCCGCCGCCGCTGCCCAAGTCCAGTACAACCTGTCCGGGTTTCAGGTCTGCCAGCGCCGTCGGATTGCCGCAGGACAGCCCGAGGTTGGCTCCGTCCGGCAAAAGGGCCAGTTCATCGCTCGAATAGCCAAGATTTTGTGCCAGCTGAGCGGAAGGAGTGCAGCCGCAGCAGCAGGAAGACTTCCTCTGAGCAATTTTGGAATACTCCTGCCGAACGGTTTGTCGGATGGTTTCTTTGGAAGGCTCCGCCATAGCAAACCTCATTTTCCCTGCGGTTCCGTTTTCTTTTTCAGCCAGTCTTTTACGCGTTCTTTGACGGCATCTCTGGTTTGACGGAAGGCGGCCAGAATGGTTTCCCTGTCGCCCTGAACGCTCGCTGGGTCGGGAAGCGGCCAGCGCTCGACATGCAGGGCAAAGGGATACAGCCGGGGGCACTCGGCCTCGCCTTCCTGACAGACGATAATGATATGATCCAGCGGCTGTTTGCCCAGATACAGGTCGATGCTCTTGGCGGTCTGGCCGCGGATGCTCACGCCGTCCTCCAGCATCACAACCTCAACCAGCGGATGAATCATTTCCGGGAACAGGCCGGCGCTGAAGACCTCAAAGCGGTCGGCGGCCAGTTTCTTTAGATATGCCTCGGCCATCTGACTCCGGCAGGAATTGTGTTTGCAGAAAAACAGCACACGTTCTTTCTTCATTGACTTCCTCCCTTTGTGAGGATATCGGGAATCTGTTCCACAAAGGCGCGGATTTGGTCGCGCACGCGGCGGTAGCAGTTCAGGGCTTCTTCCTCCGTTTTGGCGGCTTTGGCCAGGCGCGGCGGATCTTCAAACCCGACGTGCAGGATTTTGGTTTTGCCGGGAAAGAGCGGACAGCTTTCGCGGGCATGGTCGCAGACGGTGATGACGTAATCAAAGGGGATATGGCGGACCTCGTCGAGGTGCTTGGAGCGATGGGCGGAGATGTCCACGCCCGCTTCGGCCATCACGCGGACGGCCAGCGGGTTTAAGCCGTGTGTTTCGATGCCCGCCGAATAGGGCTCCACGCAGCCGCCTTTAAGATGACGGGCCCAGCCCTCGGCCATCTGGCTTCGGCAGGAGTTGCCTGTACAAAGAAAAAGAATGCGAAGTTTTTTTTCATCTTCCGTCATGACCGTTGTTTCCTTCCAGGTTTTCCGGATGTTTTGGGACCGCATCGGGCCCGGCCGAGGCGCTGAAGGTCCTGCCGGACCGTCGGATGGCTCCGGAAGCAGTCCGCCAGGCAGTGCTGAAGGGATTGTTCAACAGGACAGGCGGGCGGACGCAGACGGTAATACATCCATGTGCCCTGCCGCCGAACTTCGACGATTCCCTCACGGCGCAGGATGCTCAGATGTCTGGAGATTTTGTACTGGGGCTGGCGCAGGGCTTCGGCGAGCACGCACACGCACAGCTCTCCGCGGACCGCCAGCATCACCGCCAGCCGCAGGCGAATCGGGTCCGACAGACCTTTTAAATAGGCCGCTTCTTTTTCCATATGCCTCTTTCTGTATATATGCACATATACGCATATAATAGCGCGGCGGTTTTCTTCTGAAAAGAAAAAATTTTTCGGATTCTGTTTTTCTGCCGTTTTGGGTATTCAAAACCCTTCGGTTTCACGGGGCGGTGTAAATCAGCCACAGTCCGGCCAGCAGGACCAGAACGCCGCAGATTTTCTTTAATCGGACGGCTCCCCTGGATTGTTCATTCCAGTTCAGATACCGCTGAACCGCCTCGGTAAAGGTGCCCGCCAGGACGATGACGGAGCAGTGACCGATGCCGTACATCAGCAGCAGAAAAATGCCGTAAACCGTATGGGCAGAGGCCAGTTTGAAGGTCACGGCAAGCATCGGGGCCATATAGGCAAACGTGCACGGCCCCAGCGCGATGCCGAAAATCAGTCCGAGAAAGAAGGCCGCCAAAAGTCCTTTGCGTCGTGTGTTCACCTGTCCCGGTCCGGACCAGGGCATTGGAATGACCTCTACAAGATGCAGCCCTACGGCGAAAAAGATGAGTGCAACAAAATAGTTTCCGTATTTGCCGACATCGCCCATCATTCGTCCGGCAGCGGCGGTCAGGGCCCCAATCGCCGCAATCGTTGTCAGAATCCCGACGGAAAACAGCAGCGAAATCCAGAAGGCCCGTCGGGCGGAAATCCGTCCCTGTTCGTCGATAAACCCTACAATCAGCGGAATGCTGGCCAGATGGCAGGGGCTTAGCAGGATGCTCAGTACGCCCCAGATGAAGGAAGCAAATACGGCAATCCATCCGGCGCCTTCTACGGCACGGGTCAGCTGGGCGAACAGCTCCTGCATTAGGGCACTCCGATTTCTTTTAATTTTTTTTCGATTTCGTCCTGAGGGAAGAACCCTTCGTGCCGAAAGACCTCTTTGCCGGATGCATCATAGAAAATCTGAACGGGGATGGCCTGGATGCCGTATCGGGAGGCCAGAATCGGGTGTTTGCGTATGTGAACAAACACGACATTCAATTTCCCTTCGTACTTTTTGCGAAGGGTTTCGAGGATGGGAGTCATCATCTCGCAGGGGCGGCAGCCGTCGGCCCCAAAGTCCGCCAAAGACGGTTTTCCGCTGCGGCGGGCCTTGTCCACGGGATTCTCGAGGGCCGCCTGCGCTTGTTTGATGAGCCAGTCTTTAGAGACACGGATCGGAATCTGCTCTCCGAGTTTTTGGATGTACTCGGAGGCGGCCTGCTGTTTTTTCCGGTCGAGCAGATACGCTTTCAGCGGCGCCTTGACCTGCTCAAAGGAGGCCCCGCCGAACAGGTCCGGGTTGGCCTCGTAAAAGGTTTTTATTTCCGGCTCGGACACCTGGAGGGATTGAAAGACGACTGTCTGGAAGAATTGCTCCATCAGGGCAAAATCCTCCTTCGGCGGCTCGGTCCCGGTGGAGGCCAGCGCCTGTTTGGCAAGTTCCGGGAGAATTCTCTGAACGGCTTCCTGCTCCAAAAGGAAGAAGGCATTGTTTTTGAACTCGTCACGGACGGAAGCGGGCTGGGAATCGATGAGTTTGGCGATTGTATCCAGCGTAATTTGCACCGAGCCCGCCTGCAGCAGGATGCCCTCCGGGAGGTCCTCGAGAACCGCCAGCGAAAGGGCTCCCTGCGTTAAATCCGGATAAAGCTGCTGAACGGTTTGTTTGGAAGCCGGCGGGGTTTCCTCGGCTTTGGTGACAACAAGTACACAGAGGAATACAAGCAAAAGCAAGACAAAGGAAAAATGCTTCATACAGGTTTCATCCTTTTTCTTTATGGAGACAGAGTCTCTGTTTGCGGTGCCGATTCACCCGCCGGGGCGGAAAAGTCAAAGCCCAGCTCCTTCCATTTGGCCAGAATATCTTCTTTGGAAAAGAATCCTTCGTGGCGGAACAGTTCTTTGCCGGACGGATCAAAGAAAATCTGTGTCGGAATCATTCGGATGCCGTATTGTGCCCCTTCGTCCGGTTTTTCCCAGACGTCGATGAAAACCACATCAAATTTGCCGGCATATTCTTTTTTCAGTGATTCGAGGATGGGGGCCATCATTTTGCAGGGGATGCACTTGCCGGCGCCGAGGTCCACCAGACGCGGCAGCGAAGAGGGACCTGTCGGCTGGAAAAGAGAATGCGCCGAGGCCGAGGCTGTCTTGTCGGTTCTGGAATGTCTGGCGGCGAAAACAAGCAGCACCGCCGCCGCCAACCCGACAACAATCAGAATCTTAACGGTCTTGTTCATTGTACCCCCTTTCGAACGGATAATCGGCTGCATCCATTGAATGAACAGCCACACCCCTGCCGCTGTCAGCAGCCAAACCATCCATCCGCCGGGACCGCAGCAGGGACGCGGAAGAAGAATCTCCATCACTTTCCTTGTTTATGGCACTGTGCTCAATCGGTCAGCAGTTCTCTGCCTTTGGCGGCGACTTTTTCAACGGCTTCGTCGCTGACGGGGGTTTTGCCTTTTTCCATCCCCAAATCCGCCAGCTGGAGATGCCGAAATTTCTTGAAGCCGGCCAGCTCGAGCGACTGCTTGACGCAGTTGAGCGGACAGCCGTCCACGGCCAGAATCTTTTCGGCGGCCTCGGTGGTTTTCAGGATGCCGCTGATGCGTCCGCCGATGCCGACGGTGCAGAACATCTTTCCGAGGCCCATCTGCATCATTTTGCGGGCGGCCCGGTCGGCGACGGCTCCGACGTCGGCAGCCCCCGAACAGGCGAAAATCAGTGTTGTTCCGCCGCTGCACGCACAGGAATTGCCGGAAGTCATAGTACGGTCTCCTTTCGCAAAAAAAGTTTCTGTTTCAGACAAGCATGGTTCGGATGTCTTCGGGGGAAACAACCTTGCCGACGACCTTGACCACCCCATCGACAGCCAGCGCCGGCGTCATCATCACCCCCATTTTCATGATGTCGTTAATCTGCGTGATTTTCTCAATTTGATATTCAATCCCCAGTTCTTTGGCGGCAAGTTCGGCATTCTCTGCCAGCTTTTTGCATTTGGGACAGCCCGTCCCTAAAATCTGGATTTTTTTCATCTCAGAATTCCTTTCTCCAAAACCTCTGATCTGCCTGCCGGTTTTCCGGCTTTTTGTTTTGCAGCCAGCCAATTTTTCTGACATCAAACACGTCAAACGCCGGCACATACGGTTTGATGTCCAGCAGCGGGGTGTTGTCGAGAATATCGACGTCTTCTATCTCAATTAAATTGTTCTCAATTTTCAGGAGCTTTACACAGGACATTCCAATCGGATTGGGCCGACAGGGTGCCCGTGTGGCAAAGAGGCCTCGAGGACCGGTGTCCAGAAAGGGGACCACCTTCATTTGCGGGGCGGCGGCGCGGTCAAACCAGTAAAGAAGCCAGATGCGCTCAAAGCCCTCCAGGTCTGAAAGACCTTCCGCATACTCCGGAAATATCTCCAGTCGGCCGCGGGCCTGACGCGCCGCCGCTGACTGAATCGGTGTTCCGTCGGCCTGACAGAAGGGAGTATGAATGATTCCAATGGCTTTCAAATGCATTTCCATACGATTTAGAAGAACGCTCCGAAAATCATTCCGCACAGGGCTGCCATTCCGATGACCAGCGAAACAAAGACAACGGTTTTCTGCGTGCCCAGAATGGACCGAATAACCAGCATATTGGGCAGCGACAAAGCCGGTCCGGCCAGCAGGAGGGCCAGCGCGGGTCCTTTGCCCATTCCGGCACCGAGGAGACCCTGCAGAATGGGCACCTCCGTCAATGTGGCAAAATACATAAATGCCCCGGCGACGGAGGCGAACAGATTGGCCCAGACGGAATTGCCGCCGACGGCTTTCTGAATCCAGACCGATGGGATAAGCCCTTCGTGCCCCACGCGACCGAGCAGAAAGCCGGCTATCAGCACGCCGAACAGCAGCAGCGGCAGAATCTGTACGGCGTATCCCCATGTGGACTGAAGCCAGTGGATGCGTTCTTCTTTGTCAATCCACAGCAGCACCAGCCCAAGGAGCAGCACCAGCAGCCCGATTGTAAGGCCCCAGCGGATTTTATAAATCGCCTCGTAAAGAGGATTTTTTTCCACGGGGCGGACCTGCTGAATCTGCTCGGCGGGGATGATGTGTTCGGTACCGGTTCGGTCTTTGAGGAGGACCTGCTGCTCGGTTTGCCGGACGATAGTTCCTTCCATTGTGTACGTTGTCAGGCCGCCGGGACAGCAGAGAAAGACCGCCCGGACATCCCCGCTGCGGGCCCAGTTGGCAAAAACCAGAATGCCGATCATCAGCCCCATCAAAATGACGTTCTGCCGAAGGGGACGGCTGACCTGTTCGGTGGGCATCATCAGTTGTGCATCGGCCTTCTGCAGTTCTTCTTTGCGGTAGAGAAAATGCATAATCAGGCCGATGAGGATGCTGAAGAGGACGGCCCCGACCGCCCGGGCGATGCCCAGTTCCAGTCCGAGGATGCGGGCGGTCAGGATAATCGCCAGAATGTTGATCGCCGGTCCGGAATACAGAAAAGCGCAGGCCGGTCCCAGTCCCGCCCCCATTCGATAGATGCCTGCAAACAGCGGCAGCACTGTGCAGGAGCAGACGGCCAGAATAGTGCCGGAGATGGAGGCAACGCCGTACGCCAGCACTTTGTTGGCCCGGGCACCCAGATATTTCATCACGGAGGCCTGGCTGAGAAAGACGGTAATGGCTCCGGCAATGAAAAAGGCGGGCACCAGACAAAGCAGCACATGCTCGCGGGCATACCATTTGACCAGATGAAGGGATTCGAACACGGCGTTGTCAAACCGCGGCCAGCCCAGCGGCAGATAAAAGCAGGCCAGAAAAACCCCGATGATTCCGACCAGTTTTTTCCATTCCTGTTTGAGAAAATCCATCGGCTCGCCGCTCCGTCAGATGAATTGCAGAAGTTTCTTATCTGTTTCGATTTGTTCCTTCAGATAGTCCGACAGGCAGTCTAAAAAACGAAGGACGCATTGTCTTTTCAGGGTGTAATAAACGTGAAGCCCTTTCTTTTCATACTGCAGAATGCCCGCATTGACTAAAATCCCCAGATGGCGGGAGATATTGGACTGCTTGCCGCCGACCTGACGGACAATATCCTGAACGCAGCAGGGGCCCTGCCGCAGGACATTCAAGATGGCAATCCGAAGCGGATGGGCCATCGCCTGTGTAACCAAGGCCTGTTTTTCATAAAGTTCCAACAATTCCGGGCGAAGTTTTTTGTCTTCCATTGCTTGCTTCAGTAACCTCTAAATATGATTATATTACAATATACTCATATATTTGCTGAAATCAAATTTGTTTTTCTAAAAAATCAAAAAAATTAGTGGAGTTTCTTAGGGGTATGTTTTTATCGGCATAGTCTGATAATTCCGAGATTTTATGGTGATTTTATGGTTAAGTTGGGCAGTTTGGCATTAGATGATTTTGGGTGTATACTTTACAGAGAGTCGATAATTCGTCAGTACCATTCTCTGATTGGGGGTAGAACCATGAAAACGTATCGAGAGATTCGGACAGGCCTGCAGGTGCTCTGTTGGCCGTGATGCTCTCATCCGTTTCCCTCTGCCGGGCGGATGAGGTGTACACAGGCGGCGTAACCGTGGATATCACCGGGGAAATCCTCGGTTATGTGTGGATTGAGGATGCAACCGTCAATCTTCTCCCCGGGGCCCATATCAAAAACTCCTACTACATGGGCGATGTCTATGCGGCCAGCGGGGCTGTGGTGAATATCTACGGCGGTCAGATTGATGATATGCTGCTGATTACCACGGCTTACAACGGTCTGCCCGACCCCTATGTAACCCTGTACGGAACCGCTTTTGCTGTTGACGGGGTTCCTGTGACAGCCGGGACGACCGAGCTGTATTTGGCCAATCAGGTGATTTCAGGGCTGTATGGGGACGGGACACCCTTTGCCATCCGAGTGGACTGTTTTGCGGAGGGCGATTATCGGCTGACGCTGCATCTGGCCTGGGTGGACCAGACGCCTGAGGAGCCCGAGGAACCTGAAGAACCTGAAGAACCCGAACCTGTGCCTGCGATTGAGGTCTCGCTGACGGCTGTGGACTTTGGACAGGTTCAGGTCGGCACCTTCGGGGAGCAGTTCCTGACGGTGTCCAACATCGGCGATGCGCCTCTGACGATTGCCGCCGTGTATCTGGAACAGGAAGACACCTTCCAGTTCTACACAACGGGGCTGCGTCAGGCGTCCGTAACCCTGCAGGCGGGCGAAAGCACGGTTCTGGGTGTGCTGTTTACTCCTGCGGCGGAAGGGACGTCTTCGGCGACACTGGTGCTGCTGAGCAATGACCCTGATACGGCTCGGGTCGAGATCACGCTGACCGGCGAAGGGGTTGTACCCCTGACCTGTGCACAGCAGATTCAGGCGATTTTGACCTTCTTTGATGAATCGGCGGCTGCCGGCACACTGAAGGGCGTCGGCTGGGGGAAATCCGCCGTTCATCGTCTGGCGGCTGTTCGGTATCTGCTGGAAGCGGCTCAGACCTTTATCGAACAGAAGAACTACGGGATGGCGGCGGCGACGCTGAAGGCCGTTTTGCTGAAGATTGACGGCCGGAACTGTCCCGGTGACTTTGTGATCGGACCTGCGGCTGCAGAATTGCAGACGAAAATCCAGATTCTTCTGGAGGACCTGAAGAAGCTGTAGTCGGTTCCAATTGTGTACTTCCCGTGTGCAGGTTAACCATAGGCCGCGGGGGGCGTGCCCCCGCGGCTGTTTTTTTGTAGAAAGTTTTCTCTGGACAAATCGGCCGTCTCGAATTCTGATGGGAGAAAATCAAGGGCTGAGAAAATGCATGAGCCGGGGAGTATCAGCGTTGCTGATTTGTCCGCGCAGATAGGCCAAGCGGCATCGTTTCGTTTTTTTGTTTTGACAGCAGCGGCGGGACTGTGTCTTTTCTTTCTGTATCAGCGATTTCGGAAGGGCCGATGGATGGGTGTGCTGGTGTCTCTGTTGGCGATGGCGGCGGCGGTATATGTCGGCCTGGCCTTGATGCTTTGGCTGTTCCAGCCGCGGCTTGTCTTTTATCCGATGCGGGAACACGACTGGCGCCCGGAAGAAGTCGGTCTGCCTTATGAATCCGTCAAGATTTACACGGAGGACGGGATTGAACTGGACGCATGGTTCGTACCCGCCCAAAACGCTTCTTATACCATTCTTTTCTCTCACGGCAATGCGGGCAACATCAGCCATCGGCTCGATTCACTGCTGCTGTTTCGAGAATGGGGTCTGAACTGTCTGATTTTTGACTATCGCGGGTATGGACGCAGCGGCGGGCGTCCTTCGGAAGAAGGGGTCTATCGGGATGCGGCGGCCTGCTGGAAATGGCTCACCGAAGTCCGTCAGATTCCGCCGGAGACGATTGTCCTATACGGGCAATCGCTGGGCGGGGCGGTGGCCGCCAATCTGGCGGCCCGGTTGGCCGAGCAGGCGGGACCCCAGCCGGCCGGCTTGGTCATTGAAAGCACGTTCAGCTCTATCGTTGATATGGGGCGGCACTATTATCCGTGGTTTCCAATCCGATGGTTTGCTCGGTTTCGATTTAATACGGTTCAAGCTGTTCGGAAAGTTCATATTCCCATCCTGGTTATTCACAGCCCGGAAGATGAGATTGTTCCTTTTGAATTTGGGCAGAAGATATTTGACAGTGCCAACCCGCCCAAACAATTTTCCCGGATTTCCGGCAGCCACAACGAAGGGTTTCTTCAGGATTTGCAAACCTATCAAACGATTTGGAAAGAATGGATTGAGCATCTCCGGAGTTCTGAAGAATCCGCCCCGGAAGCAGATAAAAGATAACTCGTTATGAAATAAGGAGATGTTGTTATTTGTTTGAGGGTGGTTCTATAGATAGAAACCCCGTAAAAACCGATGGGAAAAATAATTTTCAAAAATAGGGATTTTTCCTTATTGCGAAAAACACGGAAAAATGCGATATATATTAATGGACGGTGAGCCAAGGGAGGTTTGGCTTATTTTGGCGGGACCTTCGGCAGGATGATTTCTGCCGAAGGTTTTTTTATGGGGGGGGGCGGGCGGAATCTGATATTTTGCGTCCGATTTTCTCGAAAAACACTTCTTGACGCATCCGGTTTCTTCGGATACAGTCTGCCTCTATTGAGTGTACACAGCGACAAAGTCTATTATCATCAAAGCCGAGGATTCGGCTGGAAATCGAAAGGGAAATTGTATGTATACGACAATTGTAGATGTAACCGCCCGAGAAATTCTCGACTCGAGGGGCAATCCGACCGTTGAAGTGGATATTCTTCTGGAAGACGGGTCTTTGGGTCGGGCGGCGGTGCCGAGCGGGGCCAGCACGGGTGTCCACGAAGCGGTGGAACTCCGGGATGTCAAGTCCAAACGGTATCTGGGCAAGGGTGTTTTGAAGGCCGTCAAGAATGTCAACGAGGTGATCGCACCGGAAATCCTCGGAATGGATGCGACAGCTCAGGAGGAACTGGACAAGTTCCTTTGTGAGCTGGACGGCACGCCGAACAAGGCCAAACTGGGCGCCAATGCGATTCTGGGTGTTTCACTGGCTGCCGCCAAGGCCGCCGCGGCCTCGTGCGGGCTGCCGCTGTACAAATACATCGGCGGCTGCAATGCCAACCTGCTGCCGGTACCGATGATGAACATCCTCAACGGCGGCAAGCACGCCGACAACAATGTGGATTTCCAGGAGTTTATGGTGATGCCCGTCGGTGCCAAGGACTTCCCGACGGCCCTTCAGATGTGTGCGGAGATTTACCATTGCCTGAAGGGGGTTCTCAAGAGCCGCGGCTACAATACGGCGGTCGGCGATGAGGGCGGCTTTGCTCCGTCGCTCAAGAGCAACGAAGAGGCCATCGAGGTGATTCTGGCGGCGGTCAAGAAAGCCGGATACAAGATCGGCAAGGAAGTCTTTATCGCGCTGGACCCGGCTGCCTCTGAAATGTGGACCGGCAAGACAAAGAAATACTGCTTCTTTAAGTCCAATCCGAAGAAGGAAATCAGCGGCAAGGCCCTGGCCGACTATTGGGCCAACTGGGTGAGCAAGTATCCGATTATCAGTCTGGAAGACGGGCTGGCCGAAGACGACTGGGAGGGCTGGGCTTATTTAACGGACAAACTCGGCAAAACCTGTCAGCTGGTCGGCGATGACGTGTTTGTCACCAACACCAAACGGCTGGCAATGGGGATTGAAAAGGGCTGTGCCAATTCGATTCTCATCAAGGTGAACCAGATCGGCACGCTGACGGAAACCATCGAAGCCATTCAGATGGCTCAGCGAAACGGTTATACGGCGGTCATCAGCCATCGCAGCGGTGAGACGGAGGATTCGACCATTGCGGACCTGGCGGTGGCCACCGGCGTAGGACAGATCAAGACCGGCGCTCCCTGCCGAACCGACCGAATCTGCAAATACAACCAGCTGCTGCGGATTCACGAAGAACTGGGACCCAGCGCCCGTTACGGCGGTCAGATTTTCCGGTACGTTTCTTAAGAAAAACGTTCCCAACAGTCTTTGCAGAGGCCCCTGCAGCGCAGGGGTCTCTTTTTTTAGTGTTTTTAGGGTCTGGAACCGATAAGAAGTCTATATGCCGACTCGAATCAGTTTGATAATTCGCTTTTTGTTTTTTTGTGTGTTTTTCAGTATTGGGGCCGGGACCGTTGCTTTCTCGATCCTTCTTGACCCGGAACTGAGCATCTATTTCCGAAATCGCCGTGTGCTGGCCCAACTGGAGGCGGAAAATAAGCGGATTGAGGAGCTCACGGAAAAATACCAGATGCAGATTGATATGATTCGTCGGGAACCGAACCTTTTGGGGCGGCTGGAATTGGTCACCTTTGGAAAGGCCTATCGGCCCAAGGAAGCAGATGCCTCCACTGTGCCGATTTTCGACAAGAATTTGCAGGAAACAGCCCGGGCTGTTTTGGCGGAGATAGACTCCAAGCCCGAAGAGCCCCCGATGCCGAAATGGTTTGAACGGTGTCTTCAGCCGAACATTCGAACCGCCCTTTTTCTGGCCGGAAGCGGGCTGGTCATTATTACCTTCATTTTTTTCGGGAGTCCATCTGTCCCTGCGGACTCATCCAAGGAACACCCCGACTGAAGATTGATTTCCGGCCTTTTATTGGGAAAAGGTTCTGTTTTATCCATTTTTACAAAAACCAAACCTTTGCAGTGAAAAACGGAGGAATGCCGATATACTTTCAATGCTGAAAAGTGCTTATCAGTGTTAAAAACTTTCTTTTTGAATAGTTATAGGGCCTGCAAGCCATGGCTGGGAAAAGCAAAAAAAGAACTCGTGACCGGCAGAGCCGCAATTCGGAACAGTCGGCTCATTTGTATAAACTTGCTTTGGAAGGTATCCTGCTGGCTTTTTGTGTTTTTCTTTTTTTCAGTCTAATCAGTTTTGACATTGGAGACGAGCCGGCGGGGTATGTATGGCCGACCAATAATCCGGTCACCAACTGGTGCGGACGGGTTGGGGCTTTTTGTGCCTATTATTTGATGGTTTATATAGGACCCGGTGCGGTGTTGGCGGCCTTTTCCATCGGGATGATGCTGATTGTTCACCTGTCGGGCCGACCTTTGACTCAACTGAACCTGCGCTTCGTCGGTCTGCTTTTGCTGACGGCAGCGGCTTCGGCAAGCTGGTTTCTGCTCTGGCCGGATGAGCCGATTCTGCTGTATCGTCATGGTTCAATTCCCAGCGGCAACGGAGGAATTCTCGGGATTGCCCTTGGCGTGTTTTTGCGAAAGCATCTGGCTTTGCTGGGGACGGCGCTGGTTTTGTTTTCGGCCTGGGTGGTTGGTGCGATTTTGCTGGCAGACAGTGTTGTGCTGGCGCTGACGCGCGGCTTCGGTCATCTGACGGGGCGTCTGTTTGGTCTTGCCGGACCGGCCTGGAGTGCCGCCCAAAAGCACTCTCAGGCCCTGGCGGACATCTGGACCCGACTGAGCGAAAAGCAGAAGAAAGAAACCACCAAGCTGCAGGAAGCCCTTCGTCAGAAGCGGGAGGCATCAGACACTGCCGCCGCAGAGAAAGAGAAGGAAAAGGACAAAGCGGTCCTGCCGCCCAAACCGGTTCAGTCCAGCGTCGAGGAAAAACCGATGGAGCCGGCAGCCGCTTCCGAACCGACCTCTGCCGTCTCGAAGGACCAGGAAGAGCAAGCTGCTGTGCCGGCAGAACCCTCCAAAAAGCCCAAACAGCCGGCGGCCAAGCCGGAGCCGTATATTCCCCGCACCTATGACGACTATCAGTTTCCGCCGCTGGAGCTGCTGCGGGAGCCGGAGCCGAACTTTACGGCGGTTCAGGAAAAGATGGTGGAGCACAAGGCCCGCACGCTGGAGGAGCTGCTGGAGGAGTTCGGGATTCAGGCGGAGGTGGTCAATGCGGAGCCGGGACCGGCGATTACGATGTATGAGCTGCAGCTGGCGGCGGGGGTGAAGGTCAATCAGATTTCGAACCTGGCCAACGACATCGCCCGGGCACTGGGCTCGGGAATGGTTCGCGTGGTCGCCCCGCTGGCGGGCAAGAACACCATCGGCATTGAGGTCCCCAACAGCCAGCGGGAGATTGTTCGGCTGCGGGATTTGATTCTTAAGGGCGGGGCATCCGCTTCCAAGATGCAGATCCCGCTGTTTTTGGGCAAAGGGTCCTCCGGCGAGGTGCTTGTGTCGGATTTGGGAGCAATGCCGCATCTGCTGATTGCGGGCACGACCGGTTCGGGCAAGAGTGTGTGCATCAACAGCATTATTACGTCGATTCTGATGACCCGCCGGCCGGATGAGGTCAAACTGATTCTGATTGACCCGAAGATGGTGGAGATGGCGGCGTTTGAATCGATTCCGCACCTGATGTGTCCGACGGTGACGGAAATGCGGCGGGCCGAGCAGATTCTTCAGTGGGCAATGGAAAAGATGGATGAGCGGTACGAACTGCTGGCCGAGGCCAAGGTTCGCAATATCGCCTCCTACAACAAACTGACGCCGGAAGAGCTGATTGAACGGTTCCAGCCGAGCACGCAGGAGGAAGAGGCCCAGATTCCCAAGAAGCTGCCTCATATTGTTATCATTATTGATGAATTGGCGGACCTGATGATGACCAGCGCCAAAGAGGTGGAGTCATACATTGTGCGGATTGCTCAGAAGAGCCGGGCGGTTGGGATTCATCTGGTTTTGGCGACCCAGCGTCCGCAGGCAACAGTGGTGACAGGGCTGATTAAGGCGAATATGCCCGCCCGCATTGCGTTTCGTGTGGCGGGTCGAATGGACAGCCGAATCATTCTGGACCAGAACGGGGCCGAGTCGCTGCTCGGGCAGGGCGATATGCTGTTTTTGATTCCGGGCACAAGCGACCTGATTCGCGCACAGGGGGCGTATCTGGAAGACGATGAAATCCGCAACATTGTCAACTTCCTGAAGGATGTGGCCCAGCCGCAGTTCCATCCGGAACTGATGCAGCTGAATCGGGCTGAGCTGGCCGCCGGTCAGAAAGATGAGCTGTTTGATGAGGCGGTTCGGATTGTTCTGGAAACCCGGCGGGGCAGTGTCTCGCTGCTGCAGCGGCGGCTGAGCATCGGCTATGCCCGGGCCTCCCGCATTATTGAGATGATGGCGGCGGCGGGGATTCTGGGCGAATACAAAGGCAGCCAGGCGCGGGAGGTGATGATGACTCTCGAAGAATATGAGGAAATGAAGCGCAATCAGCTGCCGGAAGAGGTGGCTCAGTACGAAGACCTTTCCGGACGAGAGGAAAAACACGATGTCCGAACCGACGAAGAGGACGAGGAGGCGGAGGAATCGGACGAGGATGAGTACCTTTCGCCGACGGAAATCATCAACGAGGACAACCCCTGACGGCGGTTCAGCCCTGAAATCAGAGGACTTTCCGAGAGAGAATAAAAAAACCCGGCCGATTCGAGGGCCGGGTTTTTTCGTTCATTCAGAACGGGCTCGGTTTATTTGACGTGCAGAACAGAATTGTATTCTCCGAACGGATTGGGCTCGGCGTTTTCGTTGTAGGGGTCCTGCTGCCATTGGCCGTCCACGACAAGGCGATACCGATAGGTTCCCTTGTTGAGCGGGAGCTTGAGAATCCATTTGCCGTTCTCGCCGGCCCGCTGCATCGGGGTCTGTTCCGGGATCCAGTCGTTGAAGTCGCCGGCAATCTGGACGGTTTTGGCCCGCGGATAGAGGGTCGAGAAGATGACCGTATCGCCTTCCTGACGAACGCCGTAAAAGTCGGCGATTTTCTCTTCGAAGGTGCGTGTATCCTTGGGCTGCGGCGCTGGAGCCGATGCCGCAGCTGCGGGTTCTTCAACCGTCGTCTTGCGGGGTTCTTTGATGGTGGCCAGCAGTTCTTCGGCGCTGGCACTAATGGACTGGATGCGTGCTTCGAGGGTATCGACCAGCTCGGCCTTGTGAACGAGGGTATCCGTGCCGATTAATTCTTCAGCCAGGTTGAGGAAGTCCTTATAGCCCTTGCTGGCCGGGTCGTATTCGCTGATGGGCTGCCCGAGACTGGCGGCTTCTTTGAGTTTGGTATTGAAGTTGACGACCGTCTGAAACATCCGATCTCCGAAGTGTTTGCGAAGCTCGGCCAGAATCTCACGTCCCATCTTGGTGCGGATGTCATACATACTGGCCAGCACCATCAGGTTGACCTTCTGCCGACACTGCTCGCAGAGGACCTGAAGGGTCTCCAGCTGCTTGCTGAGACCGTGCAGAGAGAAGTAGCCCATCTCGACCGGCACAATCACATCGGAAGCCGCCCGCAGGGCGTTGAAGGTCAGCAGTCCTACAGAGGGCGGGCAGTCAATAATCACATAATCGTAATCAGCCCGGACCTCTTCGAGGACGGATTTGAGGCAGTTCTCCCGGTCCATGATGCCGGCCATCTGGGACTCAAAGGCCGCCAAATCGATGCTGGAAGGGGCCAGTTCGAACCGGTCGCTGATTTGCCAGAGGATTTCCTTGAGCCGAAGCGGCTCGCCTCGCGCCTTGCCGATTAAGACATCATAAATGCTTTGTTCAATCTGTTCTTCAGGGACGGCCAGGCCCACGGCACAGTGAGACTGCGGGTCCAAATCAACCAGAAGCGTCCGATATCCTTTGGCCGCAAGGGCGCTGGACAGGTTGATAGAGACGGTGGTTTTGCCGCATCCTCCTTTTTGATTAATAATGGCTACGGTTCTCATAGAAACTCCCTTTTCTAAGTCCCGCAAGGGGTTGCTGTTATTTGGCGTTCGTAATTTAATTTTCGTCAAAGTATGGCGGAATCTTTAGTTTTTTATCGGACAAAAAAAGAAAAAAGGCGTTTTTAATATTGAGAAAAGGCCATTATAAGGACATACGGGGTCTTTATTGGTTCTTGCGTAGGTTGAAAAAAATGGATGATTTTTTGTTTTTTGCCGATAAAATAGGAGGTTTCTATCTTCTGAATATTTTGAATCAGAGGAAAAGCAGGAGATTTTTGCGATGACGGAAGAACAAATCATCCAGTGGATGTATGAAAAGATTAAACGGGACGGTTTTACAAATGCAACGTCTTTGGCGGAAAGTTTTCTGCAAGAACATCGAATTACGGATGTTCTGGACCCGACCTTTTCACTGACTTTGGATGTGGGATTTAAGGTAGCTCAAGAAATCAAAGACCGGCAAATGGCCTCATTTGCCAGCTAAAGTGGCTTAATATTTCTCTATTTTAACAGAATATTCCGGCGGTGATATTCTGTTGTTTATGGAATCAGGGCATTGTATATCGGTTGAACCCACTTTTCGTTTTCGACATCGTAAAGGACAAAATCGGAATCGAATTGCCAATAGGCCCAGCTGAAGCCGCATTTTTCGGCGGTGCGGGCGACAAAAGAGATATAACGGACGCGTGAGTCCATATCGGCCTTGTCATACGCCCCGAACTCTCCGAGGAAGATGGGGCGGTTGTTTTTCTGGGCCCATTCTTTGACCTTTCGGAAATCCTCCACAACCGCTTCCTCGTCGGCGGCACTTCGCGGCCAGATGATGCCGGTCTTCTCAGTGTAGGCGGGGGTCCAGCGTGCCCCCTGATGGGTAAACTCCATCGGCTTGTAGTAGTGGATGGTGACAATCAGATTGCGGTCATCCTCCGGCAGCTGCAGCGAAGGGAGGGCATCGACGGAATTATAGTGTGCCGGACCGATGATAACGGCCCGTGTGGGATTGGATTTTCGGATGACGGCCAGGGCCTGACGATAATAGTCATTCCAGAGCTCCTCCGTCAGCTGCCGGTTGGGTTCATTGAGAATCTCAAAGAGCACGGTCGGCGGGGCGGCCGCAAACTCGGCGGATATCTGCTCCCAAAAAGTCAGGAACTTGCCCCTGTACGCAGCCGGGTCGGAGCCCATTGCGTTGTATTCGTGCAGATCGAGGATGGCGACCAAACCGGCGGCCAGGGACTTCTCTACAGCCCAGCGAAGGGTTTGAAGCCACTGCGGGTCCAGCGAATGCGGCGGCTCGTCTTTCATAAACCGGAACGGATGAAGATTGATGCGGACGCTCGAAAAGCCGGCGTCTTTGAGCATTTTGAAATACGGCTCTTTAAAGCGGGCCTGCTGCGGCGAGCGCCAAATCGGGTCATAGCCGATGATGTTCACGCCGCGTCCGATTTTCTGATTGAGTGCAAAAATGTCCATCTCTTCCGAAGCCGCCTGAAGAACACCCGTTAACAGAATAAGTCCTGAAAAGAACAGGATTACTTTCCGCATAAATACCCCTTTTTGTCAACCGCAAATATTTACATTTCCGCCTTTATACTATCTCTTTTCCGGCTCAAAGTCAAAATTAACTCGCTTTGTCTGCAAACTGCCGCTCGATTTCTTCCAGCGACTTGCCTTTGGTTTCCGGAAGGAACTTGAGGATGACAAAAAAGCCGAAAAGACAGATGGCCCCGTACAGCCAGAATGTACCGTGCGGCCCCAGCGAGCGGTTCAGATAGGGAAAGGCCAGGGTCAGCAGGGTGCAGGCAATCCAGAGGGAAAGGACGGCGACGGCCATGGCCGCCCCGCGGATGCGGTTGGGGAAAATCTCGGAGATAATCACCCAGGTAATCGGGGCCAGGGACATCGCATAAAAGGCAATCGCCGCCAGAACCAGCAGGAGCATAAAGAAGCCGCGGACCTGCAGGAAATAGCCCGTGCCGAGGACGGCATAAATGCCGGCCAGACCGCCGGACCCGAGGAGCATCAGGGCCTTTCGTCCGAGGCGGTCCACCGTGTAAATCGCCGCAAAGGTAAAGAGCAGATTGACTGTGCCGGTGATGACAATGTTGAACAGGATATCGCCGACGGAATAGCCCGCGGCGGCGAAGATTTCCTGTGCGTAGTTGAAAATGGAATTGATGCCGCACCACTGCTGGAAGACCGCCAGAAAGACGCCCAGCGCGATGATTTTCAGCAAACGCGGCTCCAGCAGGTCGCGGAAGCGGACAGAGGCGATTTCCTCTTTGGCCAGGGTTGCCTGAATGCTGTCGGCCTCCTGACAGGCGTATTCCCATCCGCCGACTTTTGCCAGAACCGCCCGGGCCTGATTGAGTTTGCCGTATTTGACCAGCCAGCGCGGGCTTTCCGGCAGCAGGAACATCAGAACAAAAAAGCCGAAGGCGGGCAGGGTTTCGGCTCCGAACATCCACCGCCAGCCGACCCGGCCGTGCCAGCCCGCCAGAATGTCCGCCGAGGAGGCATCCGGCGATAAAGGATGCGAGCGGGCCAGCATCCAGTTGACCCACTGTGCTGCCAGAACGCCGATGACGATCGTCAGCTGGTTGATAGAGACCAACCGCCCGCGAATGGGTGCCGGAGACATCTCGGCAATGTACATCGGAGACAGATTGGAGGCCAGACCGATGCCCAGTCCGCCGAGGATGCGGGCCAGCGAATAATCCGTCAGCGTTTGGCTGAACGCCGTCCAGAGGGCCGAGGCGGTAAACAGAAAGCCCGCCCCAATCAGCAGGCGTTTGCGTCCGAAGCGGTCGGACAGCACACCGGACAGGACGGCTCCGAAGATGCAGCCGACCAGGGCGCTGCTCTGCGCCCAGCCCCGCAGAAACGGGGTGTCATCCGTAATTTGGAAATAGGGTTCGTAAAAGGGTTTGGCGCCGCCGACAACCACCCAGTCATAGCCGAACAGAAGTCCCCCCATAGCGGCCACCAGACAAACCCGCCACAAAAAGGCCCGGTTGTATTCAGCGGCCCCGGCATCCACGTTTGTTTCTGCGTGTGTCATTGTGCTCCTTTGATTGTTATTTCCGTGCATCGTCGATGGCCCGGAACATCGCTAGAAGGTTTTTGGTCGGGACATTGCTCTGGACATTGTGGATGCTGTTAAAGACATAACCGCCGTTTCGGCTGAAGATGTCAATGCGCTCGCGCACCTGCCGATAAACCTCCTCGGGTGTGCCGAACGGCAGGGTCTGCTGGGTATCGACCCCGCCGCCCCAGAAGACCAATTGGTCGCCGAACTCGTTCTTGAGCCGAACAGGGTCCATGTCCGCCGCAGAACACTGGACGGGATTGAGCACATCGAATCCCGCCTCAATCAGGTCCGGAATCAGCGGATAAATGGAACCGCAGGAATGAATAAAGATTTTCCATTTCGTCAGTTTATGGATTTTGTCATTCACGGCCTTCTGGAAGGGTTTGTACAAATCGCGGTACATCTGCGGGCTGATAAACGGCCCCCGCTGCGTGCCGAAATCCGTGCCGCTTACAAAGACCACCTGCACCTTGTCACCCAGCGCGGCAGCCAGCCGTTCAATGTTCTTCAGCCCGATTTCACACTGATACTCAAACACCTTATACACATAATCCCGTCGGGTTACCGTCGAGACGTACCATTCCTCAACATCGCGGATGCCCCTGGGGTGTTTAAGCCAGGGGGCGGGCACGAGGGCAATATCGCCGAAGGCCAGTCCGGGAAAAGTCAGGTAAATGCCGGCGTCGGTGTTTTCGTAATACCAATCGACCTGCCGCTTGAAATGGGCAATGTCGGCCTCGGAGAGCAGCCCGAACTCCTCGCAATTGTCCCGCCAGTCCAGTTTCTCCTCGACGATCGGCTCCTGGCGTCGAATCGAATCCCAGAACCAGCTGTGTTTGGGCATTTTGGCACAGGGCGGAATGGTTGTGTCGCCCTGCGGGTACATCAGCAGGTCGCCCTTGGCATCCGTCGTCCAGTTGAATTGCTCCGGCACAAGGACCTCCGTGCCGTCGGCGGGCATTCGAAAGGGCTTCCAGCCGGTGTTCTCAAAGCCGAACATATTGCAGCGGGGATGGACGCCCACGACATCCAGCCCCAGCGCCAAACGCAGCGGCTCATCAATCTCCCCGAGCATCTGATAGGGCTCGATGACCTTAACACGATAATCCGGCTCTCCCAGCACCGCCTGCCGAAGGCGATGAACGGCACAAACCCCCATCCCGGTCTGCCCCCCGGCTCCAAAATCAACACAGAGCCGATCCGGCATTTTGCGGTCCAGAATCGCCTGAAGACGCTGTCGAGAAGTCAAAGCCGGCATTTTTCCCCTTTTGAGAAGGTTGGTTGTCTTTTCGCTCTGTCCAGTCTCCCTCCATCTTAATTCAAAAGGTGAACTTTTGAAAAGAAATTTGGAGTGAAGAAGGATTGATTACTGCTTGCAGAGGGCCCTAAAGAGTTGTAAAATAAATGTTTTTAGGGGTTTAAAAACAGGAAACGTTCAGAAAAAGATGACCGGCGGCGGGAAGAGGCGATTATGCTGAAATTTCGCACATTTGACGAAGTTTTGGATTTTGCAATCGTTCAGGAAAAGGCGGCCCAGCAGTTTTATGCCAAGCTGGCCCAGGAGGTTCGGGACCCCGCCGTCAGGGAGTTTTACCAGCAATTGACGGCGGAAGAAAAGGAGCACGAAAAACGCCTGATTTCCCTGAAAGGATATGCCTATGCCCTCCGGGAGCCGGACTTGCGGGATTTATCGGAGAGCGGGTATCTGGATGCTATGCCCGTGCCGGAAGATGTGAGTCTGAAGGAAGCCCTGCAGTTTGCGATTCGTAAAGAACGCTCTGCGGAGCACTTGTATTCACTTTTAGCGGATTTGGTCCAGCAGGAGGAACTGGAGCAGCTGTTTCGGGTTTTGTCAGGACAAGAGTTGCATCATCGGCAGGTTTTTGAGAAACGCCTGGTGGCGCTGGAAGAAAATGAAAAAAAGGGCTCATCGAGTGCTTTTGAGGGTCTAAAAAGCCCTGAATAAACTTGACACCGGCGAAAGAAAACCGGTACGATGGGGGAGTTTTTGCTGAAAGAATCTGTTTTTCGGGAGAGATACGGTGAAAGAGAGCATCGGAACGGCTCGAGCGGCGGTTTTGTCGGCGGCGATTTGGGTGCTTTTGGGTTGTTCGGACGACCCGGCTCATCAGGCCCAGAAGAAAATTTCTGAAAAAACAGAGGCGGCAGCGGCTCTGCTGACTTATGAAGGCAATGTTGAGGGCGCCCGGGCTCAGCTGGATCAAGCCCTTTTGGCGGGCGGCAGTGCGGCGGTGCGGGAACCGGCCTATTTGACCATAGGCAATCTTGAGCTGACGGACCTTCGCCGGCAGGCGGCGGATTTGGAGGCTGCCAAACAGCCGGTCCTGAATACCCTGATTCGTCTGGCCGAGCAGGTTCGGCGGATTGGGAAACTCCGCAATCAGCAGCAGGGGATTTCCCAGATGCTCGAGTCAGGACAGAAAGAGATGGCGGAACTGGAGCAGGCACTGTCGGGCGGAGGGCCGTTGGGAGAGGGGTTGGTTCGCGAGTTGACCAAAGCTCAGGAGGAATTGGCGGCCCTGACAGTTCAGCGGCAGGATTGGACGGCCAAGGCTGCGGCAGCAGATGAACAGCTGTCGCTTCTGCAGGCCCAGGCGGATGAACGTTTTCAGGAGGCCAAACTGGCCGGCGGTGTGCGTAAGACGGAACTGGAAAAGGCCGGTTATGAGATTCTGCTGAAGAAGAAGAGTTTTTATTCCGAGAAGCAGGAAGCCCTGACGCAGGCGGAGATGACCGAACGGCAGATTGCTTTGGTGCAGCCGCGTGTGGAACGGCTGGCAGCGGCTATTGAGGATATCCGGAGCAAGCTGGAGGGGCTTCGGCAGTCCGAACAGATCGCTCAGCTGCGGGCGGCCCAGGAGCAATTGGCCGGACAAATCCAGCAGGAATTGGGGGCTCTCCGCCAGATGGTTGCGGAACTTCGGGAGAATGTCGGGGCCTATCAGCGGCAGTATGAACAGGTGAATGCGTCAATCGAAAAAGTGCTTGGTGCGTATGAGCGGATTCAATCTCGCTCATCTCAGCCGACGGTGCTGTACAAAAAAGGACAGATTCAGTCGCTGGCGGGCCAGCTGGCGGGGGGCCGACTTCAGTTTGAACTGATGGTCAGTGTGTCCGTCGAGGGGCTTATCAAGGCGGCCGGCGGGGATGCGGCGGTTGAGACGCTGCTGCGGGAGGGGCTGCTGACGGTGGCGGAGGATGAATGGCTGGGCAAGGCTTCGGCGGCTTTTGATGAGGCGGATAAGACCTTTGAGCAGGCGCTGGCGGAAGGCCGTTCGCTGAGCGGGGAAGCCGCTCGGCAGTATGCGGTGAACGTGACAGCCAGCCGACTGCTGAACCTTCACTCCAAAATGAAGCTGGCGGATTCGCTCGACCGGTATGAGTTGGCTGACGCAGTCGAGGCGGTCTTGAAGGAGCAAATGCAGAAGGCCGCTGAACTGGGGCCGATTTTTACACAATCGGAAACGGCGCGGCTGTTGGAAAAAGGACTGAATTATCAGCCGCAGATGCCGTATGACAGCGAACTGTATTTTGAGTCGCTTCGTCCGCAGCTGACGGCCTGGAAGCAGGTGCAGGGCACTCCGCAGCAGCGGGAACAGGCAGCCCGGGAAGCCCTGGCTTTGATTGAACAGTATGAGGCCAAAGCGGATGAAAAGATGCTTCGTCTGCTGCAGGCCGAAAAGCAAACGGTTCAGGCGGCTATCGAACGGGGGTTTGAAGAGCCCGCTCCCGGTACGGGACCGTCTGTCGGTGAGCCGAACCAGCCCTGAGCGAATAGGAGCGGACGGAGGCTTGAATGAAACTGTCTGATTTGATTAAACCGGAATGCATCCAGACGGGGATGGTGATTGAGGATAAGGCCATTGCCCTTTGTGAGATTGCCGCCCTGGCCAAAAAAAGTCCGCTGTGCCGGCATATCTCGGAGGAGGACATTCTGGAGGCGCTTCAGGAGCGGGAGACGCTTGGGTCAACGGCCTTCGGCGGACAGGTGGCGATACCGCATTGTCGGCTCAAGTCCATTCAGGATTTTGTGGTGGGGGCGGTGACGATTCCGGACGGGGTGGATTTTGAGGCGGCGGACCGTCAGAAAGTCCGGCTGATTGTTTTTATTCTGGCGCCGGCGGAGCGGCCGAATGCTCATATTCGGCTGCTGTCGTCGATTTCACGGGCGCTTCAGAATCCCAAAGGCGTTGAAAAGATGGTGGCCGCCAAAGACGCCAAGTCGCTTCGGCAGATGCTGATTCGCCAGGCCGGTGCGGAGATTCCGCTGGAGGTGTCCAGTCAGAAGAGTCTGCTGCATGTGTTTGTGCAGGATGAGCACGTGTTTGAGCAGATTCTCGGAGCGCTGGCCGGGCTGGAAACCGGCTCTCTGGCGGTGCTGAGCGGGGAGAACAGCCGTACCTACTTGTCGAAGATGCCGCTGTATGCCCAGTTTGCCAAGAATGAAAGCGGGAACGGGTCGGTGTGTCGGGTGATTTTGGCGATGATTGAGCAGCGGCTGGACAATGAAATTATTCGGCGGATTGAAGGCATTACCGGCCCCCTGCAGGAATGCAGCGGGGTGATGGTGACGATTCAGAATCTGTCGTATGCGGCCGGCTCGCTCGAACCGTAAGGTTTTCTTTAGGGGCGGGCAGCCGCTCTGAAGAAGGAGGTTCGTTGTGGCAGACCCGAAGATTCAATTCTATCATAGTTTGTCCACACTGCTGAGGGCTGGTGTTCCGATTCTGCGGGCTTTGCCGCTTTCTTCCCGAGTCCTGCGCGGGTCCTGGCGGCGGATGGCTCAGTCGCTTGATGCCGACGTTCGAAAGAGAATGTCGCTGGCCGACAGTCTGGCTCGGAGGAAGCGATATTTTGAACCGCTGGAGATTGAGCTGGTCCGCACGGGAGAACAGACTGGACAGCTGGCGGAAATTCTGGAACAGCTGAGCCAATGGCGGGAATTCCTTCGTCAAATTAAACGAACGTTCTGGTCCGGGATGGCCTTGCCGATTGTGTACATCCATTCCGCGGCGCTGGCGCTTCCCCTTCAGATTTTAGGGAAAGCGATTCTGCACAAGGAGGGTGAGATTGCGGATTATTTCTATTCCGTGGCCGGGATTTTGTCCATTTTTTATGTTCCGGCCGCACTGACGGCCGCCGCCGTGTACCTGACGCCTTCGCAGGGGTTTTTTCGAAAGATGTATGATTCGGCGCTCTGTGCCGTGCCGGTGATGGGGAAAGCCGTAATCAATCTTTCTCTGAGCCGGTTTGCCAAAACGTTTGCGATGCTGTACGGTGCAGGTGTGCCGATTGTCCAGGCCTCCGAGCAGGCCATGCGAAACTGCGGCAACTGGCTGGTCCAGCAGCGGTTGAAGGGAGGATGCCTGAATGTCAGAAAAGGATTGTTGATGAGTGCAGGGTTTGCTCCGACGGTGGATGCGCAATTTCGTGAAATCTGGCTGGTCGGGGAGGAAACGGGAGAACTGGAAGAATCCGCCCAGCGGCTGGGGAATATGTATGCCGAGCGGGCCGAAACGAGCATCAGGGTCTTTGCCCGAACATTCCCGGTTTTGATTTATCTGCTCATTATGGGCGTTTTGGCCTTTCTGGTGTTTCAGGGGTTTCTGTCCATTTACGGGACAATATTGTCCTAATAGTCCGGATATTGGATAAAGAAGGGTCTGCTTTGGCGAGATATTTTTTTCGGAAGAATCAGCGGATTCGCAGTCAGGCGGATTTTCGTCGTGTGATAGGGAGGCGCTTGTCTGTCCGGCGGGGGATGATGCAGCTGTATATGGCCCCGAATGGGCTAAAAAAACCGCGATTTGGGGTTTCTGTGGCCAAAAAGGGGACCAACGCTGTGACTCGAAACCGGTTAAAGCGGCTTGGACGGGAGGCATTCCGGCTCAGTCAGCATCAGATTCCAGCGGATTTCGACTATGTTTTAATTTTTACACCGAAAATGTCGAAAAAAAAAGAGAAAGGCACCATTGAGTTGCCGACATTTGAGGTAGTAAGGGAGACGTTTTTGGATATGGTATATACATTATGGTCTCGACGTGCAGCGTTTGAAAATGACGGAGCGTAAATTGTTCAGTATTGGACAGGCGGCATCCAAAGCCGGTGTATCTCGACAGACTGTCCAGTATTATTTGATGGTAGGATTGCTGGAGCCGACGGAAGTGACAGCAACGGGCCGTCGGTTCTTTGATGAGAAGGCGATTGAGACGATACGTCTGATTCATCAGATGAATGATACCGGATATACCCTGCGGGATATCCGGGAGATATTTCTGGAAAAACGAAAGAACGAGGGAAAAGGACCGTCAAAATGATGGATTATGCCGCTCAGCAGCGCCGCCGGAATCTGATTGTAGGCGGATTTGTGTTGGTGGCCCTCTGCGCCTTTTTTTGGATGCTGATGGTTTTCGGCGATTTGCCGGTGGCTGTGGGGAAGATGCGCTCGTTTGAGGTGCTCATTGAGTTTCCCAATGCACCGGGGATCGGACGGGATACACCGGTTCAGTACTGCGGGTATCAAATCGGGCGGGTGCTGAAGGTGTCTCCGCCGGTGCTGGCGACGGACCCCAACGGCAGACCGATGGGACACGTAGTCAAGGCGGTTTGTCTGATTGAGGAGCAGTACAAGGATATCCCATGGAATGTGGATATCAAACTGATGCGCCGGGGGCTGGGCAGCAGTTATATCGAGTTTACGTGGGACCCCCAAAAACCGCTGGTTCCGAAGTATCCGGACAATCCGCGGTCGGTGTATCTGATGGACCAGATGGTGCTGTCGGGTACGACGGGGCTGACGAGCGAGTTTTTCCCGCCGGAGGTCCAGAAAAAACTGGAGAATCTGGTCGATGCGATTGCGGCGCTGGCAACCAACGCCAATCGAATCATCGGGGATGCGGACAATCAGGCCAACATTCGAAAAACACTTGCCGCCGTCAGCGAAGCCACTGCCCAAGCCCGCGATACACTCAAATCTGTGCAGCAGTTTACGGATGTCGGCACGGAGCAGCTGACACGAGTAGCCGACCGGCTTGATACAGCGCTGGCGGAGTTTGGACGGGTCTTTGCGCAGATTAATGCCGGACAGGGCACAGCGGGCCGGCTGGTGACGGATGAGCGGCTGTATGAAAATTTGGTGGACAGCACGCTCGAACTTCAGATGGCCCTGGAACAGATTAAAAAATGGGCGGCGGAGGCCCGCGACCGCGGCATCCGGATTAAGTGGTAGTCCCCAAACACCCTTTCTTCTAATTGTTTCGTTCGACGCTGCTCGGAGGCAGAAGCTGCCGGATTTTTTCCGGCGGGACTGTTTCTATCTTCCTCCCATTTTTAACAGATTTCCTGTTGACATTCTTTTTAGAACCCGCTATATATAAGAAATGGAATTGGGCAGGGTCTATATATAGTAGTCGGCGGCGATAGATGGAATTTTCGGGGACTGGCCTGTGAGATGTCCATTCTGCAAAGAAGACCAGGATCGGGTGATTGATTCACGTTCGAGTGAGGGAGGGCGCATTATCCGCCGCCGCCGGCAGTGCCTGGTCTGCAAGCGTCGGTTTACCACCTACGAAAAAGTCGGGGAAACCTACAAACTGAGCGTCATCAAAAAAGACGGCTCCCGTGTTCCGTACGAGCGGGAAAAGATTATCGCCGGTCTTCAGAAGGCCTGTTATAAGCGTCCCGTATCGGCCGAACAGATGCAGGAGATTGCCGACAAAATCGAAGAAGAGGTCTTCCGCAATTTTGACAAAGAGGTTTCCTCGCGTTTTCTGGGTGAGGCGGCGATGCGCCATTTGCGGAAGGTGGATAAAGTGGCCTATATCCGTTTTGCCAGCGTCTATCGGGATTTCAAGGATGCCGGAGAGCTGCTGGATGAGGTTCATCAGGTTCTTCAGGAGCCGGACCTGTCGGACCAGCCGGGTTTGTTCGGGCATTAAAGGGAACGGTTTTCGCCAGGCCGTTCGGCCGTTTAACCTCTGTCGAAAGGAACCGTCATGCGAGTGCGAGTAATCAAGACCGACGGTACAGCAGAGCCCTACCTCCATACCAAAGTGCTTGGAACATTTCATCATGCGCTCAGTGCCGCCGGAGAAGCCAATTTGTATGCGGCGGAGCAAATGGCTCAGGCCGTTACCTATTATCTTCACAGCAGTCCGGCAGCCCGCACCGTCAGCTCCGATGAGATTCACCTGATGATTCAGGCGGTTCTTCAGGATACAGGACATCGAGCGGCAGCCGAGGCGCTCAATCAGCATCGGGTTCAGCGAAAACTGCTGCGCAGGCGCATTGAAGTCATTGGCGATTCTCCGGCGGAGGAGCCGTCTTCAACCGCCTGGAACAAGTCGGAGATTGTGGCCTATCTGATTCGCCGGTACCATCTGAATCGTTCGCTGGCACGGGTGATTGCCGGGCAGGTGGAGGAAAGGGTGTTTCGGATGGAGGTATTTCGCGTCCGGAAAGGGCTGATCCGGCAGCTGGTGGAAAATGAAACCGAAGCAATGCTTCGAGCTGAAGAACAGCTGAATATTACCCTGTAAGACCCATTCAAGAGTCGGTTTGTCTCGATAAAAAAAGTCGTTTTTCCCCGCATTTATTCTTTCCTCCGAAAGGAAACCTGCAAACCCATTGCGGATACTCCTCGCAGAGGAAGGCGGAAAGCCGTTGCTTTTCTGAACGGTTTTTTGGTACAATGAGCCCATATCCATCTCCAGTGTTTCTGCTTCCCCGAAGAACAGCAAGTGTGTCTGGCCGGCAAAGCGAAACACCCCTGATTGAGGCATGCAGTCAGACGATTTAACGGAGGGAAAAATGACTGCGATTCGTGCTCATCAATCGGTTGCGGAATGGGCCCGTCGGATTCGATGGTCTATTGCCAAATCCATTCATAATCCCCTTGTATGGCTTTTTGCCGTGCTTGGAGTGATTTTTTATATTATGTTTCGTCCCGGCCGCATCCGGAGGCGCTGCGGCATTATTATTTTCAATGAGATTTGTTTTCCTGACTGAAAGGAGGTCCCTATGAATGTGATTGATTATCTGAATGAGCAGCAGACAAAGTATGAAGTGGTTCAACACAAGCCTGCTTATACGGCCGAACAGCTGTCACGGGTGGAGCATCTGCCTGCCCCCCAGGTGGCCAAGACGGTGGTGGTGGAGGCGGACGGGCGGTTTTATCTCTGCGTGCTGCCGGCGGACCGGAAGATTGACTTTTTTGCTCTTCAAAAACATCTGAACGCCAATCAGGTACGTCTGGCGGATGAAGATCAGATGGCCCTGCTGTTTTTGGATGCGGAGGTCGGGGCAGAAGTTCCTTTCGGGCATTTGTACAACCTTCCGACCTTGCTGGACAAAGCGCTTTTGAGAGACAAGGAAATTTCTTTTTTGGCCGGCAGACATGATGTTTCCGTCCATATGAAGATGGAGGATTATCTGCGGCTGGCCCGTCCGAGTGTTTTGAAGTTTTCTTATCCGGCACAGGCGGAGCGGTTTCTGGACCCGTATTTTTTCGACCCGTATTTGGACAATAATTTTCTCCCGTAAATGAAAGCAGCTGACAGCCCCTGTTCTCTGCTCTGGAGAGGATTTCGGCGAAAAGAGTCCGGCGGAAACGGAGAAGGCGTTTTTTTTTCAGAAAAAATGAAACAACCCTCGCTGTTCTCCTGTCTATAGCAGTGTGTGTTTTGGCAAAAAAAGACCATTCATTGCTTGAAAGAAAGGATTCTCTGATGCTCGGATATGGCTGCGGTCCTTGTGACGGGGCGGAGGCCGTTTTCGGTATCTGCTTTGCTTTCGGGATTATCCTGCTGGTTCTGTCGGTGAATGTTGTGCTGGTAGTCTGGCCGTTCTGCCGGATCTTCGCCAAGGCGGGGTATCCGTGGGCCCTGGGCCTCTTGATGATGGTGCCGATTGCCAATCTGATTTTGCCGTTTGTGCTGGCGTTTGGGGATTGGCCCGCCCTGCGAAATCAAAACCGCAGTGCCCAGGGAACATCCGGGAGTTTGTAAATCTTTCCATAAAAAAACCGCCGTTTCGCGATGAAACGGCGGTTTGAATGGCTTGCTGGTTTCTTTACTGCTGCGGCTGCGGGGGCTGCTGCGGCTGGGGAGCCGGCGCCGGCTGAGCGGCCCGCATCTGCTGCATCATCTGCATCTGCTGCTCAAAGGCCTGCTGTCGGGCCTGTTCTTCCGGGGACCATTCTATCTTGGCGGCAGCCCGGAGTTTGGCCTTAATCTGCTGCCAGCCCTCTTGTTCTTTCTGGTCTGTCAGACGCCCGATAAGGGTTTCCTTGACCTCGTCAAAAGACTGTGTTCCGGCATCTTTGTGGTCGGTTCTTTTGATGATGTGGTAGCCGTACTGGGTTTCGACGATGTCGCTGATTTGTCCGTTCTGCAGGGAGAATGCGGCATCTTCGAAGGGCTTGACCATCTGGCCGCGCGGGAAGGTGTACTCGCCGCCGCGGTCTTTGGAGCCCGGATCTTCCGAATATTCTTTTGCTAATGCGGCAAAATCCTCCCCGGCCCGAGCCCGCTGGAGGATGCCCTCCATCTTTTGCCGAATCTGGGCTTTTTCTTCCTCGGTCTTGCCCTGCGTGCGAAGCAGGATATGGCTGGCGGTCACCAGTTCGGGCTGCGCAAATTCCTGCTGATGCTCGTCATAGTAGGTTTTGGCTTCCGCTTCCGTGGCCTTCAGGTCTCCCAGTTCCGCCTTCATCAGGGCCTCCACTTTGGCCCGTGTGAGAAATTGCTCTTTGACATCGTCCACGGACATGCCGGAAGCGGTAATCTGCTCGAGCATGGCTTCGAGGGTCAGACCGTTTTCCTCCGCGAACTTTTTCATTTCCTGCTCGGCCTGCTCCGGGGCTACCTGGATGTTTTTCTCTTTGAGGGCCATCTCAATCAGGGCCAGGTCCACCAGCATTTCCGTCACCTGCCGGCGGGTCTGATCGCGAAGCATTTGGATGCGCTCCTGGGGCACTTCCATTCCCGGCGGGACCATCTTCAGCCGGGCCTGCACCCGCTTTTCGACTTCCTGAGCGACTTTGGATTCCATAATGGCCTGCCCGTTCACCGTGACAACTACGGCATCTGCGGCAGGAGTCAGTGCCGGCGCCGGAGCGGCTTTTTCGGCGGCTGGTTCGGATGGGCCAGCAGGGGCGGGAGCAGCCGCCGGCTGCGGCTGAGTTTTTTCGTCTTTGCATCCTGTCAGGACAGCGATTCCAGCCAGAGCCATCCACAGAGCAAGCGGCCTAACCAATTTCATAAACCTTTTCCTTTCATAGTCTTAAAAATATTTCGTGCCTGTTTGCAAATCTACAAAATAAACACATTACCCCTTTGCGAATGGATAATCAAGAAAGATATTTTTTTGCAGGGCTTGCCTCCCAGACTCCGCAGCGGACAACTTCCTCTATGTAGTAAATTTGATGATGCCATCATCATTTCGCTCCATTCCGTGAGAAACTGAAATCTTTTGAATGCCGCTGTTTTTTTACAGATAGACTTTGTCCATTAGTCGCGGGAAGGCGATGCATTGGCGGATATGCCGTTCGCCCGTAATCCAGGCGACGGTGCGCTCCACGCCCAGCCCAAAGCCGCCGTGCGGAACCGAGCCGTACCGGCGCAAATCCAGGTACCACCAGTAGTTCTGCGGGTTGTATCCTTCTTCCTGAATCCGCTTGAGCAGCCGGTCATAGTCATCCTCGCGGACGGAGCCGCCGATAATTTCTCCAAAACCGGCCGGCGCCAGCAGGTCAAAGTTTTCGACGACACGCTCGTTGGCGCGGTCGGCCTTCATATAAAAGGCCTTGGCTTCTTTGGGATAGTGCGTGACGAAGACGGGTTTTTCGTGCATCAAAGACAGAATGGTCTCATCCGAGCCGCCCAAATCCTTGCCCCAACGGAAGGAGGCCGCCAGCTCGGCGTGCTTGGGATTGTTCTGGATTTTCGTTTCCAGTTCGTCCAAATCACTGCGGATTTCGACGATGCGGCGGGCGTTCTTCTCCTGCTGCCATTTTTTCAGACCGCCTTTGTTCTCCTGCTCCTGGAGCTGGGCCAGTTCTTTTTCGAGAGCCTCCTTTTGGGCCTGAAACTCAGACAGCTGCCGCTTCATAAACTCCTGCGTTGCCGGACTGGTGAGGATTTCGGCGGCCTGGGTGTAGGTGAGCCGAACAAACGGCGGCTGCACCTTTTCGAGTCCGGCGATGTCGGCGCCGAGCATCTCCAGCTCTGCGCGGTTGTCGGACAGGACCCGCTGCACAATCGAGCAAACCAGTCCCTCGGCCAGTTCCAGAAGGCCGTTTAAGTCGATATAGGCGACTTCGGGCTCGACCATCCAGAACTCCGTCAGGTGCCGGCGGGTCTTGCTTTTTTCCGCGCGGAAGGTCGGACCGAAACAATAGACCCGCCCGAAACTCATCGCCGCCGACTCCAGATACAATTGCCCCGTCTGGGTCAGATGCAGGGGCTGGCCGAAATAATCGACCTCAAAGAGGGTCTGTTCGCCCTCGCCGGCAATCGTGGTAAAAATCGGGGTATCCACGAGGATAAAGCCCCGGTCGTTAAAGAATCGCCGGATGGCGTCAATGACGGTATGGCGGATGCGTCCGATGCACCAGGGCCGGCGGCTCCGCAGATGAAGATGGCGGTTCTGGAGAAGAAAATCGATGCCGTGCTCTTTGGGGGTAATGGGATAGTCTTTGGCCGCCTGATGGATTTGGGCATCCGTAACCAGCAGTTCATAGCCGCCCGGGCTGCGCGGCTCGGCCCGAACAATCCCCGCCACCGACAGAGACGATTCCTGCCCCAGATGCTCGAGGGCTTCGTAGAGGTCATCGGGGATTTTGCCCTTTTCGACGATACACTGGCAGAAGCCCGTGCCGTCCCGCACAATCAGAAACTGAACCTTGCCGCTGGGCCGGCTGTTGTACAGCCAGCCGTTCAGACGCACTTCATTGCCGACATGATTTTGCAAATCTGAAATCCACGTTTTCATCGCCATATAAATTCCGAAAAAACTGTACGTGCCTTGTCAGTGCAGCTCTGTCAAAGACAGGCCCGAGGAAAGCTGCCGACTCTTTCGCGAATTGTAATACTTTGCCGCCGCAGATACAAATCTGTTTTTTACAGGCATCCGCCCTCCGGCACCGGCCAGAGCGGAATATCATCCTTTTCAGCAACCGGCCCGGCCGTTTTGAGGTCCACCCGCCGCTGACAGACGCCGCCGTCGTCGATACCGTTGCAGCCTTTGCTGTAAAGACGAAAGCCCGTCTCGCTCCGCTGATAAACGTAGGAGTCCCCGCTGAGCGGGTCTGTGAAAATCTCTTCAGAAGGGGCATAAGACCTGCACGCGTCCAAGTCCGGCGGCCACGTCTGATGCTGCTCTTTGACCTGACGAAGGGCCCTGCACAGAACCACCGACCGCCGCTGCGTCTGGTGCCGCAGACAGGCTTCAGAAATGTTCGAATAGACGGCTCGAAGGGTTTCAAGGAGCAGCTTCATGACAGATTGATAATTGAACTCGATACGGGTTATTCCGCCCTCCGACCGCGGATGCCTCCACTCCGGATGAAGCCCCCTCTCCATCAGCGGGTCGAAAAGCCTGTCAACTTCCTGAAAGAGTATCTCGGCACGGCTGGGGTAAAACAGAGTCAGCAGCAGGAAAAGAAGTCGGCCCTTGACCAGTTCAAGATAGGTCGGCGATTGCCGGTTCTGCCGAATCAAATCAGGTACGGCAAAAACGGCGATTCCGCTTCGTTTCAGGCGGGTCCGTCCCTGTTCGTTGACCTCATACAACGTGGCCCACATCTGTTTGGCTGTCAGTTTTTCAAACTCCATCACCGCAGGCCACAGCTGGGTCCAGGAAATATCCATTTTCTCCAGAATCTTCTGAATCCGCTCGTCCTGGTCCGGCTGCGGAACCCCTTCGAGGATTTGGTATTTGAGAACCGCACAAATCCTCTCATCCAGACGCAGACTGTTTATGAGGGATGAAAACATCGGCTGCTGTCTGAGATGATTGGACAACTGAGCCGCGGTGTACAGCTTTTGCAGAGCCGATTCGGTGTGTCCCTCCGCCAGGTCCAGCGTACAGGAGCGAAGCAGAATACCGGCGGCGGTGGACAGATTGACCACCACATCCTGATTTGACGTCTGACCCCATTGCGGTTCCAGCCCAAACCAGCATCTCGCGTATTCCGCAGCGGCCTGCAGCTCGATGACGGATTCATTCTCCTTCAGCCAGTCGGCCAACCCGGGGAAATCCCCCCCGCTGCCACGGATGCCGGACGGCGGCGGATTGGGGGTCCAGCTCGCTCAGCCGGCACTGCAGGCCCTCCCAGTCTTTTCGTGCAAACAACTCTTTGTACAGAACCGCCGCATTTTCGCCGTCCGGTATCTCCTGTGCCTGCCGCCAAATGCGGATTTGGTCCTCGAGGGCATAGGGCTTCCATTGCAGGTCCGGTTTTGCCGGCAGGAAGACCCAAACCAGAACCAGCAGCACGCCGCCCAAAAGACCGTATCGAACTTTCTTGGAATAAGATTTCAGAAGCAGCGCCGGGAGCAGCAATAGACAAAGCAGCCCCAGCACCTTCCACGGCAGCCGGACATAAAGCCCCAGCAGAATCAGAAGAGCCGGCAGAATATGGCAAACCCAGAAGAAAATACTTTGCTCGTTCCGGCTCGTTTTTGTTTCGTTTTTCTGTTCCGTACTTTCCGGTTCACCGGAAGACATTGGCGTACGGTTCATTCTTCATCTCCTTCGATTTTTACTTCCCATCCGGGTGTCGGCCAGTACTGGCGGTCATCTTTGTCCTCTTTCAAATAATCGACGCCCTGGTCATCCCGTTTGTTTATCCCGATACTGTACAGGCGAAAACCGTTTTGTGTCGGCACATAAACAAACGGCTCGCCGCTGACGGGGTCCAGCCGACCCTGCCGGGCGGACAGTTCCTCGAGATTCGCCGGCCACCGGCCGTTCCGGAGATAAAAACGCCTCAATTCCATCAGGAGGGCCATCGCCTGCCGCAGGGCCTTTTGCTGACGGTTTCGGCTGTTGAGGGGATAATAGTAACTCACCTGCCGTTTGGCATACCAATCCACCAGAGAGCGGCTGTTGAGTCCCCGCTTCCAGAGCGGCTGGGTATCCACCCACTCCAAATCTTTTCCCTCCTCGGCCATTCGTGCATAGCGGTCATAGCGTTTGTTTATCAGGTCGGCGGCTGCCTGCGGCGAGGCCGGCATGCTGAACCACATAATCAAAACCGCCAGCTTGGTGAATTGTTCCGTAGCGAACAGCCGATAGCGCGGATAGCCGAGCACTTCATGAAGCCCCAGTCCGATATCCCGGGACAGACGGGTCTGCCCTCGGGCATTCTGCTGGTAAAAGATCGCGGCGATATTGCGGGCCAGCATTTTTTCCCGCTGGAGAATCCGGGGCCAGTTGTCCTCCCAGATTGGGTCGGTCTGTCGAAAAGCTGCCTCAATCTCCTCCAGCATCGGCTCCGTGCATTCCTCCACAATCATCCGGGAAAGGACTCGTCCGGCCGCCTCCTCCAGATAATACCCGCCCGCCTGGTCCAGAAGCGTTCCCTGCTGATAAAAATGACGGGCTATGTGAACAATCGTAAGCTGTTTTTCGAGCGCCGGCTGGAGCCGGCCGCAGGCCAAATCGCGGTTGGCTGAGCGGAGCAGGATGCTGCACCAGGCCTTCAGAACCTTGATGCGCAGCTGCTGCCTTTGATAACGAACGGGGTCGCCGGGCACCTCAAACCGGCACAAGGGCTTGCGGGCATTCTCCATCAGCTGCTGAAGAATTGGTTCGCATTCGTCCATCCAGCGGCTTAAGGCCGGAAACTGCTCCGGTTTCCAGGGGCCGGCGTAGGACAGTTGGTCTTCCTGTTCAGAATAAGGATAGGAAAAAACCGTTTCACGGGTCTTTTCCACAAGCGAGGTATAATAGTCGGCAGCATTGTCCGGGATAGAGTCTGTCGGCTCAATCGCAAATGGGTAGGTCATCCACTCCGCCGAATCCCCGGATGGGATTTGAATCCATATCCAAACGGATATGGCGGCCGCAGCCATCACAGCCCAGCACCATTTTTGACTTTTTCGAGGGACAAATACGGAAACAAGCGGAATGAGTGCCAGCAAAAGCACAATTTTTATCGGAATATGGAGGACAAGCCCGATGGAGCACAGAAGGGAGCAAAGGAAAACAGCCGACCAGCGGACAATCGCCGATAGCACCCGCCAGGCGAAGCGTAAAGCGCCCCCAATCTCTCTCCCGGTTGTTTTTCTCATTTTGGACGAGTACATCTTACCCGTCTTTTGCTGTTTCACAAGGGTATTTGAGTATTTGCTCCGAGGCAGCCAAGACGGACTATTCGATTAAGTCCATACAATACGGACAGTTAGAGCAGGAATCCAAAATTTTTCTTAATAAATTCACATTTTTTTATCAATGGCGGGGGGTTCTCAAACGGCTATATTAGAGGAGATTTTGGAAAAGATTCCTTCCTCCTTGGGCGAAGGAAATTCTTTAATAAGCTGTCAGTGAGGTTTGGTGAAACACAAGGATGTTTTGCAGTCCAAGAAAGGAACAATTCGGGAGCGAAAAAGGCCAGAACTATCCCGAACGGTTCTTTGAAAATTAGGCAGTTTGGAGAAAACGGAGTGAAAATACTTGCTTTTTCCGGCGGTTTTTCCGTAAAATATTCTGCTTCAAAGGGATACACACGCAACAATACGGAGTTAGGGTTGTGGGGTCGGAAAAAAATACTCCGCCGGAACAGTTGGCCGCGATGAGGGAGCAGGCATCTCGTTTGTTTCAGGAACACGAGGGCTTTATCCGTTCGGCGATTCGATTTGTGATTCAGAATCCGTCCGACCGCGATGATTTTTACCAGGACCTTTTTTTGTCTTTTATTCTGGATCCGCCGTTCGGAGATATTCAGAAACCTCGCGGCTTTTTCTACCGGCTTGTTCTTGAGCGGGCTACTGATTGGTATCGAAATCAGGCACGAAGGCGGAAAGCACTCCTCAAGTTTTACCAACAAGCCCGGCTCGATGCCGTGGAAAAAGGAGCTGAACCCGTAATCTCTGATGTCGATGAACTTGCCGTTTTTTTTGAGAAGGTCCAAACGCATTTGAAAACGAATGAAGGTCGGGCGATTTTGTATCGGTATAAAGAGAATTATACGCTGAAGGAAACAGCTTTGAAGCTGGGGGTCAAACCAGAGACCGCGGCTCGATATATCTGCAGCGGTTTGAAAAAAATCAGAAAAGCTTTTTTTAATAAAGAAGGATGAAGTTATGAAGAAGGAGAGCCAATCTGTTTGTCGACGGGCTGCAGTGTTCTATTATGATTATCTGACTGAACCGTCCGAAATTCCGCAGAACGTTCGGGAGCATATAGAACGGTGCGGAGAATGCCGGGCGGAGCTGGGGCGTCTTGCAGAGATTCTGGAAAATCCTGAACCGGCCGTTCGGTCTGTTCGAATGGAGATTCTGCGCTGTCAGGTGCCGCTTTTTGACCGGTGGGTGGGCTGCACGCAGACAAAGCCGTTTCTGCCGCTTTTGTCGGTGGAGGGATTGGTTCCGTCGGTTCCGACGCCGGCGGCGGCCCATCTGGCGCATTGTTCTCTGTGCCGGAATGATTTGGAGGCCCTGAAGAGATTCTCGCTGACGAGTGAACAGGCCCTTGCGGCCGCCCGTTTTCTGAGCGGCGACGGGGATGCCCGTCTGATGTTGGCCAGCCCCTGTCCTGATGCGCTGGAGGCAATCCGATGCAGGGAGGATTCTGAAGTTCTGACGAAGCTGGGCCGAAATCCGGATGGGACCTTTCAGATTGCAACGGCTCAGCGGGCTGCGGACGAGCCGAAAAAGACAGCGAGGCAGCGTTCGTTTGTGTGGGTTCGCTATGCCGCGGCGGCTGTTCTGCTGATCGCTGTTCTGCTGCTCTGGCAGGTCCGTCCGGTTCGGGGGTTGGATATTGCGGAAGTCTATCAGGCCCTCGGTCAGGCCGTCAATGTGTCGGTCACTTCGTATCCCCAAGGGGGGCAGAACCTGCTCCTGGCTTCATATGCCTTCGAAGAGCAAAGGCCTCTGCAGGAAATCTGGGTATCCAATTCCCTGGGGGTGCATCTTTTTATTGAAAAAGAGCGGGCCGTTCTGTGGGATTTGAATCGGCAGAGGAAACTGATTAAGACGGCCTCCGGAATAGAAGTGATACCGATTGAAGAGCCGGCCAAGAAACTGGAGATACCATGGGGTCTGCTGCCGTTTCGCTCGCCGTCTGAACTGCCTTCCAGGTACAAATGGAAATCCGTCCGTCCGTCCGATGGTCAGCGAATGCCGAATGTTGCGGTTTATGATTTGACGTGGATGGATTATTCGGCGCTGGGCCGGCCGGTGGAGCGGCGGTGGCGGGGTTATCTGGATGCCCGGTCGAAATATCCTCTTCGGATTGAATGGTAGGAGAAGCCAGACAACAAAGCGTTTCAAAAGATCACGTCGACTACGGTTTGCTATCCGCGGGAAGAAGAAGTTCTGGCACGGATTGCCGCGGAGGGGTTTGACTATCGGCCCCCCGTCCAAAAATAAGGCGGAGTCGGGGCTCCATTTTCATCCGTTCGGACTGTAAACCGTTCGGCCTTTTCCGTTGCAGCATGTCCATCCGCATAGGCAATGGAAACGGCTGCTCCGCGATGCCGCCCCTTCAGAGCATCCATCTGCTGGTCAGGATGGATAGAACGGTTTTGATTGAGTTTCAGTCCGGGCAGATAAAAGGAGTCATCCCGCATAGGGTTGTTATCGAAAGGATTAGGGATTCCCACCACTGCCTTCCAGCTGAGAAGACCGTATCCGGAATCGGAGTATAGGAGGGTTTCGGAGGGATGGAGGATGTGCGTTTTGCTCAGAGGCGGTCCCAAAAACTCTCCGCGGACTGAGTCCGAGGCCCATTTGGCAATGGAATAATTGATTGCGTAGTTGCACCATAAAACGTTTTCGCGCAGCGGCCCGTTCGTCGGCCGACGAGACGGGCACCACAGTATTCCTTTTGCGGAGCGGTCCTCAATGCCCAAGAAATCGAACCACCACCAGCCGGGTCTGTCATAAACCGGTTTGCCGGCAAACCCCTGCGGCGGGGCTGAACGTGTGCACTCCGGCAGACAGCAGAAGCCCTGCGGAAAACGATGATGGTCCTGTTCATAAACCTCGGTAGCAAGCCAGATCTGTTTGAGATTGGCTGTACAGAGCACTGAACGGCTTGAATCACGGCTGGATTGAAATGCCGGAAAGACAACAGCCAAAAGTACAGCCAACACCGCTGTGGTGATGAGGACTTCAATCAGGGTCAGACCTATCCTGTCTCTCATAATGAGACAGGATAGCAGCTACACAGCGGAAAATCAAGAATAACCCGTTATTTGCAGGCCCGAATGTACGTCGTGTGCCATTCTGAAGTAATCACGCAGGAGCCGTATTCCAAAGGATCCGTAAGACAGGGGGTTACGTCCATCCCGTCCATCGGTCTGCCTTCACAGAAACCGCCGTTTTCATCCTCGACGCAGCCGTATCGCGGGTAAAAGACATATAGCAGACCGTAGCACAAGGTTCCTCCGATGGGCATCGGGCAGGGAATCCAGTCGTCTTCCTGAATCTTCTGTGTGCACGAGTAGGTCTCATACAGTTCTCCGTCGCCGCCGACGATTTCATACAGCCGTGTTGGTTCGAGTGTTTTGATTTGGGTCGGCAGGCGAGTTGGGGAGTCGGCGACCAGCAGTGCCGTTCCCTCTTTCCAGTCCCGAACGAAGTCGGCGATTCGCCATTTCCAGTAAAACTTGCGGCTGCTTAAGTCAATGGTCCAGACGGAGCCGCCGTCAATCTTATCCACGATCAGATAATGTTTCTGGTTGGGCAGGTGTACGATGATTCCGCAGTCGGATAGTCCCTGAAGGGTTTGGATGTCGGTCTGAACGGCCAAACAATACAGGCCGGCTTGCTCAAGTTTCTGTTTGACCTCGTATAAACTGACCAGACCGGTCATGGGTTCGGCGGCGGAGGAAGCCGCTGCGGCTGCGGGGCCTGATGAGGGCAGAACCAAGGTGGCAAACCGGCGTTTGAGCAGCTGAACGGCGGCCTGTGCACAGTTTTGCCGGCTTTCATCCAACCCGGAGGGCAGCGACATTTTTTCCGTCATCAGTTCCGAAATATTTGTCTGTTCGCGGGAATGATAGAGCAGCGATTCGCGTCCGCCGCCCGGATGCACCTCCACGAGAGTTCCTTCTTTAAAATGGGGTTTTAGTGCATCCTCGGCGGGGGTATCCGTATTGATTTCGGTAAAGACCCAGTCGTCATAGGAAATCAAATCCAATCCCTGGGCGGTTCTGGCATACCGCTCGGTTCGGATTGTGCGGGGGATCCAGCGTCCGCCGGTCAGAGAATAGTCTGAGTAGGTTGTAGTGATGTGAACGGCCTCACTGTTCAGGGTCAGGGACAAAACCGCGTAATTCATTGCTGGGTCGAGGAGAAGAACACATTGAAGCGGAGGGGTTATCGTTTGATGAGTAAAGGACAAGCGCAGGACCGTTCGTCCGTTCAGGGTTTCTTCCTGCACGATCGGCTGTCGGGACAGCAGAGCAGAGAGGGCGTAATCTCCATGCCCCCAGGGAACAATCTCGGCGGTCAGGGGTCCCCGCAAAACCGGTGCCGAGGAAGCCGCCTGTTCGGAGATGACGGCGTATTCGGTGTTTGGGTAATACCGGATATATTGATTTCCGTCCCAAACAAAAATGCGGTTTCGATTGGAAGCCTTGTCGGGTACACGGAGAGTCTTTTGCCCCGGCTTCATCGGTTCCGGCACGGCTTGCTCGTCACCGTCGAGCGTGATCTCCCAGCGGAACCGCTGTCCGTCAAAGATAATGATTTCTTCGGTCTGGGCCAGCCAGTCTTCCGCCTGCCGATAATTCAGATGTTTGGCCCGTATGCGTCCGGATTCAATCCAATACCGGCGGGGCGAATCGGTCAATGTCCGCAGCAGGGTTTCTGTTTCCGCCGATGTCCAGATGCGACCGGCCGAGGACCAGGCCGCTGCGGCACACAAAATCAGACAGCCGATGATTGTGCTTCTCATAAAAGTCTCTGCTCCTGCAAACTGATATTTCTTCCGACTCATACACTTGAATTCCTTACCTTCTCGATAAAGTCGTTCCATTGTTCTTCACTGATTTGCTCGCGAATCTGCGGGTCTTCCTCCCAGATGCGCTCCAGAAACTCCACGGCTTCCTCCGTCACGATTTGGGATTCTGCCGGGGTCTCTGCAGATTCTGCAGCAGACAGGTCCTCTGCCTCCGAAACGGCGACGGACATTGTCTGGAAGGACTGTGTATCCGGAGCATTTGCCTGCATCGGGGCGACCTGATGAATGACTATATGGTGTCGGGCGCTGGGGATTTGTCCGTAGTCAATCAGTTCAAGTGTTACATCGCCTGCTTCAGCGGCGGTATAGACGAAGCTGGCGACCGGCCCATCGTTGAGGCTCTGGCCTAAACCGGTGGCAAAGAAAACGATTCCTTCCGGCTGGGTTTCCCCCGGTCCCCAATAGTCAAAGAACGTATAACGCGGTTCGACCAGCAGTTCGGCTGTGGACGATTCCGGGTTGTTGGGGTCATACTCGGTGTTGTCAATCCAGCCGAGCTCCGTATCAGAGATGGTTGCTTCCAGGTAAATCAGACGCACTTCCTGTTCGAGCGTGGTTTTCTGAATATAGAGGCGGACGCTTTCTCCGACCGTCAGGGTGATTTCATTGGCATCTTCACCATCCGTGATAGCATAAAAAAGGTTCGGGTCTATCGCGGCCGGGGCGGGAGCGGGCTGCCAGCCGGGCATGCCGCGGAGCCAGTGTTCTGAAAACAGCGTCAAATCCGTCAGTCCAACCAGGCCGTCCCAGTCTAAATCGGTCTGGGCGCACCAGTCCGGGGCTGTGCATCCATCCTGGAGCCAATAGGATGCAAAGTGCGCGAAGTCTTCCAGATTGACCAAGCCGTCTGCAGAAAAATCCCGGGAAGGAGTATTTTCCAGCACCAGCGTCTGGGCCGGGACATACCAGCTGTTCGGGTCCCCTGTGGTGTAGTCGTAAAACTCGAGTGTACAAGTGCCGGGGCGCAGGGCTTGATAGTCCACAACAAACCAGTCGCCGGCGTTGGGGTCAAAGGCCTCCGTGTAGAAGTCAAAGCCCTGAAGATACGAGTCTTTCCAAAGCATGGCACGTGCATGGGGGCCGGCTGCAGAAAAGCAGCTGGCCGGATAATGCCGCAGGACCGGGTTGCTGCCTCGGCCGACAATCCGGCTCACAAGACGGTCCTGGCCGCGAACAAAGATGCCTCCCTGCCAGGGTTCGTTTGCATCGGAGGAAATGACAATAGAGACCGGTTGACCGAGGAGGATTTCATTGGAAGGCAATGGAAGCAGGGTATTGGGGTCGGCCAATCGGAAGGAGACTGCGGCAAAAGCACTGCTGGAAATTAATAGAGATAATAGACAGATAACGCCTCGTTTCATTTTATCAACTCCTGCGTATCAAGACACTCAAGTTTGGAAAATCCCTTCGCGACGAAGTGTGATTGCCGATATTACTCCTTCCCATCCTCGGCATCACTGAGGCAAACCTCCCTGGCCTTTCCAGTTTCTCTATATTAGTCGTCTGTCGGGGGGCGGTGATTGATAGGGTAGATGGGAAAAATTTTAAAATTTTTCTCTATTTTGAAATTTTTTCTATCAATCAATTCCCTTTCACAAACGGCTTTAATTAAGGGCAGAATGGCAGGCAATGGGTTACTTTTTGCAGGCAAAATGGGGTGAAGCCCCGTGGCGGCAGAAGAAAATTAGGAAGGGATAAAATGGGGGAAAGGGGGTTTTATAAAGTAAACTATATCTGGATATTGTGGACCGTATAAGCCGATATGGTTTGTTAACCTTCTGTTCTTGACTTTGATTCTTTTGGCAGATATAAATATTTGGAGGCCAATTTTTGTGGAGAGGTAAGAATCTATGAAATGAAGGGGGACTATCGCCATCATATCTATAAAATATCTTCTTTTTGTGTTCTGTTTTCTTTTTCTTACCTGTTCGGTACAGGGAAAGTTGGTCGCTTTTTATCCGTTCGATGGGACTTTTGAGGATGCATTAGGGGCTCCGGAGAAGCAGTTTATTCCGCTGAATGCTCCCGGTTTTGTCAGCGGTGTGGAGGGTCTGGCCGCATCATTTGACGGAGTGAATCAGACGGCCGTAACCACGTCGTTTGTTGTGGATGATTTTAGTATTGTATTCTGGGTTCAAACTACGGATTCCCAGCCGGGCGGCAACCGAAAGTTCTGGAACGGCAAGGGGATTGTCAGCGCGGAGCACGAAGGATGCACGAACGAAACCGGCGATTGGGGAATCTGTCTGGAGGGTACCGACAAAGCCGGTTTTGGAATCGGCGGGTTTTGCGATGATGTCTATGATGTGCAGTCTGTTACCTCCATTAATGACGGACAGTGGCACTTTGTCTGCTGCACACGAGACGGCACCACGGGCGAATACAAAATCTATGTAGATGAAGGGCCTGCCGAGGAGGTCCGTGTTTGGACGCCTGTTTATCCTCGAAAGTCGGTCCCGATGTATCTGGCCTCCACCAACAATGAACCCGGAAAGTTTTTGAATGCGCGAATCGATCAGCTGGCGTTTTATGACCATGTTTTGACGCAGGAGGAAATCGATGCGGTTCGCCTGCACGGTATCCATCCGCCTGCGAAAGCTGTCCGGCTGAACCCTTCCCCGCAGGTACCGGTGCCGTATCAGGTTCTTCTTCAATGGACGAATCCGGACCGAGTCGAGTTGTACAAGCTTTATCTGGATACGGATGCCAGGCGGGTTGCCGAGCCGAATCTGCCTGCGGAGCCGATGCTGATCGGCGGGATGGAAATCTCTCCTGCTTCGCCGACCGACCCGAACGGCACTTTTCTTTTTGATGCGGTTGAACCCAACCACATCTATTACTGGCGTGTGGACACTTGTGTTATTGAGCCCAACTGGCTGTGTGTGATTCCGGAAACGAACGAACCCTGCTGGAATATTCATACGTGGGTTAAAGGCGATGTCTGGTCGTTTTCGTCCTATCCGGAGTGGCTGACGTTTGTCGGGACACTGGAAGACCGATATCTGCTGCCGGACCCGATGACGCTTCGAATGCCCCCGGCTCCGGAGGTTGAATGGACGATGGAGGTGATTGCGGCCCGCCCGATTCTTCTGCTCGAATGGCTCCGGAATGGACAGCCCCTGCCGATCGACGGGCAAAAGTACTCCGAAGAACGCCCCATCCATACGAATTTCCACATTATGACTCATTTGACGATTCACAATGCAGGAGAGGAAGACGAGGGGGTCTATCGGGTCCGGGCTGTTTTAGACAATCTGGAGGAGTATGAGTCAGCTCCGGCCGCTTTGTATGTTTCCTCCGAGAAGATTGTGCATCGGTGGAGAATGAATGAAAATTTTGATGATTCAGTCGGGGATGCCAATGCAGTTGCGGTGGATTTTCTCGGCGGCCGGATTCGGCTGGAGGGCGGGGCGGCGGTTTTGGAGCCCGGGGGAAGGACCTCCGGCGACCCGAACGCGTCCTTTTTGGATTTGCCCGACGGACTGCTTTCCTCGCTGGGCAATCCTATGACGCTGATGGTATGGTTTACGGCGGAAAGCAACCTTGCCAATCAGCCGGTTTTCAGTTTCGGAATCAGCGACGGAGGAGAAGGTCAGGCCGGCTCGCTTGCAGGAAGCCGGTATCTGATGCTGACACCCAGAAACGAGAATCCGGCCAATCCGCGGATGGTTTTTGAGAGCCGGCTCGGGGGGACCGTTCAGACCCTGACAGCTCCGCCTGCGGCGGCGGGTCAGGAAGTCTGTGCTGCGGTGGTCTGGAGCGGCGCGGAACAGAAAATGCGGCTCTATGTGAATGGCCAGCTGATGGATACGGCGGACTTAAACGGCCGTCTGTCGGATTTGGGTGACCGCAACAGCTGGCTGGGCCGTTCGCAGGCGGCTGAGCATCCTTTGTTTGCAGGCCGAATCAATGAACTGCGAATCTACAATATTCCGCTTTCGGAGCCGTGGATACGGGCCTTGTATGAGAACGGGCCGGACAGTGAGCCGCTGGAGGCCGACCCCTGCCTGAGCCCCAATCCCTTTGATGTGAACGGCGATTGTGTAGTAAATCTTGCCGATCTGGCGCTCTTTGCTGAAAACTGGCTCTGGTGCGGGCTGCTGTCGTGTCTGGAATAATTCGGCTTGCGGAGCGGTTTTCGTAAAAAGAGTAAGGAGGAGAATGGGGGGCCTCCGTGTTTCTGAATCGCTTTTTCTTTACGGCTTCCAGACGGTGGTTTGGCCTTTGGGAACGGTCAGGGTCTGCAGGGTGTCGCCATAGCGGATACGGCAGGGATGGCCGAATCGGGACTGGATGACGGCCTGCTCGAGCCGCCCGTCTTTCCAGCGGATATCCGCCACAAAACCGCCGCGGGCGCAGAGGCCCTTGACGGAGCCGGAAGGCCATTCCTTCGGCAGGGCCGGCAGCAGAATCATCTCCCAGACGCCGCCGGCTCGCCGGCTCTGCAGGAGCATCTCAGCAATGCCCGCCGTGCCGCCGAAGTTGCCGTCAATCTGGAACGGCGGATGGGCGGAAAAGAGATTCGGATAGGTGCGGTCGGGACTCAAAAGCATCTGGAGCAGCTTGAACGCCCGGTCGCCGTCGCCCAGGCGGGCCCAGAGATTCAGCCGCCAGGCCAGTCCCCAGCCGGTGGATTCATCGCCGCGAATCTCCAGGGATTTGCGGACCGCCTGCGCCAGCTCCGGGCTGTCAAAGCGGTTGATTTGCCAGCTCGGATAGAGCGCGTACAGATGCGAAACGTGGCGGTGATTCATTTCCGGCGCCTGCATATCCCAATCTTCGAGCCATTCCTGCAGCTGGCCGGCGGCACCGATTTGATGCGGGGCCAGGCGCTGCCGTGCGGCGGCCAGCCGGGCGCGGAAGTCGGCATCGATATCCAGAATCTCCGCCGCCTGAATGCAGCAGGCGAACAGGTCGCGCAGAATCTGCGTATCCATCGCCGGACCCGCACAGATGCTGGTGCCGTGGGGATGGGCGTTTTCCGGCGAAAGAGACGGGCTGGTAACCAGCCACTTATGCCGGGGTTCTTCCACGAGCGTATCGAGGAAGAATTGAGCCGCCCCTTTCAGAATGGGATAGGACTCTTTCAGGAATTCCTTGTCGAAATGGTATTCATAGTGGTCCCAGAGGTGCAGGCACAGCCAGGCGCCGCCGGTCGGCCAGAGCCCCCAGAACACGCCGTCGATGGGCGCTGATGCCCGCCACAGGTCGGTGTTGTGATGGGCCACCCAGCCGCCGGCGCCCCAGGTGACTTTGGCGGTTCGGGCACCGGTGCGGCTTAAGTCTTGAATCATTCCAAAGAGCGGCTGGGCGCACTCGGCCAGATTCGTCGGCTCGGCGGGCCAGTAGTTCATCTCCGCATTGATGTTGATGGTGTATTTGCTGCCCCAGGGCGGGGTCATACTCTCGTTCCAGAGGCCCTGCAGGTTGGCGGGCTGGCTGCCCGGACGTGACGAAGAAATCAGCAGATAGCGTCCGTACTGGAAGAACAGCACGGCCAGATCCGGGTCGTCGGCCAACTTGTTCTGGGCGATTCGACGGTCGGTGGGCAGCTCCGCCGCCGGCGTGGTGCCCAAATCGAGCTGCACGCGGTCAAAAAGCCGCCGGTGCTCCCGAATGTGGGCTTCTTTGAGCTGCTCATAGGGCAGCGCAGCGGCCTTTTGAATGTGTTCCCGAGTGAGGGCCTGCGGGTTGCCGCTGACATCTTCATAATTTTTGCAGCTGGTGGCGGCCGCAATGAGAATCACGACACTGTCGGCGCCGGAAACGCTCAGGGCGTCGGCCTCGGCGCGGCACTGCCCGCCTTGATGGAGAATCCGAATGCGGGCCTGGAACGTCAGAGCTCCTGCGATGCCTTCGGCGGAGCCGTTGATTCCGCGGACAATGAGTGTATGGCCGTCTTCGGTTTCAACGCGGGCCTGCTGCGGGGTCTTGAAGGAGGCCCTGAAGGAGATTTGCCCGGGTTTGTCGGCGGCCAGCCGACAGACGAGAACCTGATGAACGGGCGAGGAGAAAACCTCCCGGGTGAAGAGCACGCCGTCTTTTTTGTAGGAGACCTCGGCGACGGCCGTGTCGAGCCGAAGCGAACGCTGATAGTCCTGAACCGGTTCGACGGAGCCGAAGGACAGCCGCAAATCGCCGACGGTCTGATACGGCATCTGCCGCAAAGGCCGGGCCATCATGGTCCGGGAAGCCAGGTCGGCGGCTTCTCGGCAGCGGCCTTCGAAGATAAGCTTGCGGATTTCGGGGAGGGCCTGGGGGCCTTCGGGGTTGTCCGGCTGATAGGGGCCGCCCGCCCAGAGCGTATCTTCATTGAGCTGGAGCCGCTCTGTATCGAGACCGCCGAAGACCATCGCCCCCAGACGGCCGTTTCCGACCGGCAGAGCCTCGACCCACTGCCGCGCGGGCTGGGTATACCAGAGGGTCAGGGGTTTGCGGCTTTCCGCAAGCGAGACAGCGGATAGAGCCATCCACATCGTCGCCAGAATAGTTCGAATCCGTTGGGAAGGCATAGCGCTCTCCGAAAAGAATGCCGGTTTCTTACGGTTTGGGTTTCGGGAAGTCCGCCGGCGAGCGGAAGACATGCTGGAGGAACCAGTACAGGTTGTTCTGCCATTCGGTCGGGTCATGGCCGTGCGAGTCCACATGCCAGATGTGGGGGATATTGTGTTCCTTCAGGTAGTAATGCAGGCGGCGGCTGATGGGCAGCAGGCCGTCCTGACTGCCGCAGGCCAGATAAAGCAGTTTCAGCTGGGTGCGGGTTTTGTCCGGGTCGGGCACGAGCTCTGCGGGCTGTTTGGTGTTGGGAGCAGCGGAAAAAGCGCCCAGCCAGGCGAATTTGTCGAGGTGTTTGAGGCCGAAATTGAGGGTCTGGCCGCCGCCCATCGACAGCCCGGCCAGCGCGCGATGCTCCCGGCCGGTCAGCACCGAATAGCGGCTTTCAATCGACGGGATGACATCGTTCAGCAGGTCCTGCTCGAACCGCTCGAAGGCGGGGGCGTGGCTGAACACGTTGCCTTCGGCGCGGTCGTTGGGCTGGGCCCGTCCGTTGGGCATCACGAGAATCATCGGCACCGCGCGGCCGTCGGCCAGCAGATTGTCCATCAGGACATCAGGCGAGGCGAAGCGCTGCCATTCGGTTTCATCGCCGCCGATGCCGTGCAGCAGATACAGCACGGGGTATTTGCGGTCGGGGGAATAATTCGGCGGGGTATAGACAAGCATTTTGCGGCGTGTGCCGACGGTCTTGGAATCGTACTCAATCATTTCCATCCGGCCGTGCGGGATGCCGTCGCGTTTCTGGTTGAAGCCCGCCGGCGGTTCGTCAAAGACGGGCTTGTCATCCGCTTCGAGGGCGACAGGCTGGCCGAACCCGCCGGGTCGGCGGGGCGCAGGAGCAGCCGGCTCCGGGGAAGCGGCTGGAGCAGCGGAAGCAGCCGGCGATTTGGAATCCGTTTGGAAGACCAGCTGAGCAAACTGATAGAAACTGCGCCGCCAGGTCTGCCACTCGTGAGCAGTATTGGGCGAGATATAGCAGACGGCGTTGATGCCGGCAGCCTTGAGCTGCTCGACGTGATTGCGAATGGCATCGGGGTTTTCTTTGGAGCCGCAGCTTTCAAAGATCAGTTTGACCTTTTTGTTGAATTCTTCGGCGTTGGCCATGACGCCGCCGTGGGCCGTGGCCGGGTCGCCGACGGTGCCGCCGCTGAAGATGCCGATGTGCGAGAACACATCCAGATTGCGCATGGCAATCACGTTGGTCTGCATGCCGCCCATCGACAGACCCGCCATCGCCCGATAGGGCTGCTCGGCCCGGGTTCGGTATTGGCGGTCAATCATCGGGATGACTTCCTGCAGGAGCACTTTTTCGAAGGTGTCGGCCCATCCGGGCGGCGGCCAGGGCCGGCCTTTATCGCGCCGCGGGCGGGGCTGTCCCGGCGCCGTCCAGGTCCCGTTTTCCATCACAATCAGAAACGGCACGGCTCGGCCTTCGGCCAGCAGATTGTCCATAATCAGATTGACCCGGCCCTGATTGGACCAGCCGGTTTCATCTTCTCCGCCGCCGTGCTGCAGATACAGAACCGGATAGCGGACGGAGGTGTTTGTTTCATAGTCCGGGGGTGTATAGACAAAACACCGACGGAAGGAGTTGGTAATTTTGGAAAAATAGATGTGCTGGCGAACCTGGCCGTGCGGGACATCCTTCAGGGCGTAGAAATCCTGGTCGTGGGCGGGTGTTTCCACGCCGCTGCCCCACCGGCTGGCGCCGTAAAAATAGAGAGTGCCCGGGTCGGGTACCGCCGCCCCGTCAATTATCAGCTGATAATAATGGAACCCTTCGTCCTGCGGGGCGGACATGCCCGTCCAGACCCCTTCTTCGTCTTTGGTCATCGGGTATTTGACGGCGCCGATATCCAGAAAGACGCTGCGGGCCTCGGGTGCGAAAATCCGGGCCAGAACCCGTCCTTCTGAATTGACCTGAGGGTATTGACGGCCCGGCTGGTTCAGGGGGGACGGTCTGAAGTCGTCTTTGGGGGCGGGCGCATCCGTCTGGGCCCTGCCGTACAGTCCGATAGTCAGTACAATCAGCAAAACGAGTCCTTTGTGCTTCATTCTAAGTCTCCTTCAAAAAAAGTTATTCCATGATTTGCGGACTGACGCGGAAGTAATCGAAATCGACAATGCCGCCGGTCGTCTGTGCGGCCCAGTTGAACAGGCCGAAGCGGTAGCCCATAAAGTGCGGCAGCGTGTAGGCCATCTGCAGAACCGAACCAATGCGGGTCCAGGTTGTGCCGTCCAGACTGTAGTAGAAATAGGCCTTGTCCGTACGTTTGCGGAAATCGCAGTCGATGCGCAGATAGACGATGTCCTGTTGGAGCGGAACGGTTTCCATTGTTTGCGGGCTGTCGGACTGGGCGCTGACCATCACGATGGATTTAGCGCCCTGCTCCATTTTCACCCCGACAAAACCATAGCGCTTTTGGAGAGCGATAAGGCCCGCACAGTCGCCGTCTTTCATGTTGGCCGTGTCCAGTTTGGTGCCGGCCGAGCAGACCGGCCCGAAGGTCCGCTGGGTGAGCATATTGCGCACCTGCAGGACACTGCTGTCGATGCGGCCGGTCGTCAGACGAAGATGACCCTTGCGGACGCCGATGGACCAGAAGCGATTATCCGGGTTGTGATTCCACTGCCAGGCCAGCGGCAGGGGCTCACCCGGGGCGCGGTCGAATTCATCCGAGCAGACCAGATTGGAAAGGCCTTCGCCGCTGTCTTCGATGTCGAGCACATCGGGGGCTTTGCCGTTTGTGCCGAGCACCGGCCAGCCGTCCACCCACTGAACGGGCACCACCCAGGAACTTCGCCCGACGGCGCCGTTATCCTCAAAGAGGACGGCATACCAGCGGCCGTCGGGGGTGTCAATCAGACAGCCCTGTGCGATGCCGCGGTCCTGCAGGATGACTTTGCCTTCGTAGGGGCCGGTGATTTTGTCTGCGCGGTGGATGATTTGCGTGCGCATCCCGCCGCGGGGCCAGGTGATGTTCATCAGGTAGTACTTGCCGTGGACCTTGAGCATTTGGGAGCCCTCGGCGGGCAGACCGATATTGGGGCCCGCCACGGCACTGGCGTTTTTGATAATGATGTCGTGAAAACCCCCTTCTTTCAGGCCGGACAGGTCGCTTTTGAGTTCCGCCAGCCGAATGTCGCCGCCGCCGTACACCATATACACCCGCCCGTCGTCATCAAAGAACAGCGAATGATCGTGCAGGGACGGGGCAAACGAAATCTCCTTCCAGGGGCCTTTCTCGATGTCCTGCGTGGTGTAAATGTGGGTGCGTCCGCTGGTGCTGGAGAACGTGGAGGCATAATACGTGCCGTTGTGATACCGAAGCGAGCTGGCCCAGGAACCGGCGCCGTAGGCGTTTTTGCCGTTTTCGAGGTTCATGGCGTCGTTTTCTACGAGCCGGTCATAGGCATAGCCGACGAGTGTCCAATTGACCAGATTTTTGGACTTCATAATCGGCAGCCCCGGGCTCATATGCATCGTGGTGCTGCTCATATAATAGGTATCCCCGACGCGAATGACGGCCACATCGGGCACATCGGCCCAGATAATCGGATTGCGGGCCGGTCCGGCCTGTAGCAGACCTGCTGAAAAGCAGACAAGCCAGGCCGACAGAACCATTTGAAGCGAGTTTCGATTCATTGTTTTCCCTCAAAAAAAGATTCATTGAAACGGTTCGATTTCCGGAGCCCCCGGACGAAGCAGACGTACATCATAAAGGCCGCCGGCCAGCCAGCGTTTGGCGGCAAAACGAACCGTCAGCCGTTTGCCGGCGGCAGCCCGAAGAATCTCGGCGGGGATTGGATAGCGTTTTTCGATAAAGTGATTCGGTTTTTCGCCGGTCAGCTGCTGGGTCGCAATGACGGTGCCGTTGACCAGGATGTCAAATTCCCGTCCGCGGTCATCGCCGGAATAGGTGACGGAGAGGATGACTTCCTGGGCTCCCCGGGGATCCAGGGTGTATTGAATCCAGGAGCCGTGGCGCCAGCGCCGTCCGTTGTGAATGCCGGTTTCCAGCCCCTCCCCCTGCAGGTCGTGCTCGGTTTCGGGCTGCTGCTCACCCGGGGCCACCCAGTCGAGGGTTGCCTCTTCACGGGCCTGTCGGGCGCGCTCCTGAGCGGCCAGTTTCTCCCGTCGGGCCGCCACCCGCTCCGCTGTCGTCAGCTCCCAGTACATTTGATAGCGCTGCTCATGCAGACGGAAAAACGGCATCAACAAGAGCCCTTGCGGTGCAGGGGGTTCGATAATGTCTTTGATTCGAAAGTGCAGCGGTCCGGCGGAGCGGTCCTCTGCTATATGCTTCAGCAGCCCTTCTTCTGTCGTTAGCAAAACGGGGACACGGTCCAGCGGCACCATAGGCCCGTGGGCGACGTGGCCCATCCGGCTTCCGTCGGCGAACAAACCATCCAGTCGGTCTGTTCCGGCCGGCCGGACCAGAACAATCGGCCCGTACAGAATCGCTGCCCAATCGGAGCCGTCCGGAAGACGCTCTGAGTGCAGGTGCATCGGAAGGTCCACCTCCACGGTGTCGCCGTCCTTCCATTCCCGCCTGAGGGCGGCATAAGAGGAAGGGACAGAGGACACATCCATTCGCTGGCCGTTGACTTTCACGGCAAATTCGCCCGCTTTTACCCAGTATGGATGACGGATATACAGGGTAAAGTCCGCCGGCTTGGTCAGCTGCAGAGAGAAACGCGTTCGGGGCTCATCCGGAAACGATGTCTCCTGTTTGAGCACCAGTCCCCTGTCCGGCGCCGTGAGCACCGACGGAATAAACAGGTTCACATACAGCCCATCCTGAGCCCGGGTGTAAATAAACCGTCCGTACCGACCGGGATTTTCCATCCCCGTTCCGACACAGCACCAGAAACACACCTCCGGCTGCGAATACACCCGATAGTGCTCCGGACGAATCGGCGTAAAATACACATAGCCGGGTCTGCGGGGATGAATCGAAGCCAGAATATGATTGTACAGGGCGCGTTCGTAATAGTCGGCGTACTCGGCCTTCGGCTCTGCTTCAAAAAGCGCTTCGGTCAGCCGAAGCATATTATACGTATTGCAGGTTTCGGGCCCTTCACGATGGGCAATCATTCCGCTGAAGTCCTTCGGGTCATTGAAGTGCTCGCTGACGCTGTTGCCCCCGAAGGCCACAGTGCGATTGCGGGTGACGGTTTCCCAGAAAAAACGGGCCCCGGTGTGCAGTTTTTCATCGCCGGTCAGGGCCGCAATTCGCTGCATCCCGACAATCTTGGGAATCTGGGTGTTGGCGTGAAGCCCCGTAAGCCGGTCCTGACGGTTTTCGAGCGGCTCGAAGATTCTGCGGTGATTGAATTGTTTGGCCAGTTCCAGGTACTTGCGGTTTCCGGTGAGCTCATACAGGTCAGCCAGGACCTCGTTCATCCCGCCGTGTTCTGTATCGAGCATCTGCTGCATCTGCTGCTCATTGAGGCCCGCGACGACCGATTCGCACCAATCGCCCAGTCCCGTCAGCAGTTCGAGGGCCCTGGAGCGGCCCGCGTGCACATACGCATCCCGCAGACCGGCAAACATCTTGTGGACATTGTACCAGGGGACCCATTTGGTGCGGAACAGGTCGATGCGGCCTTCGGAGACGCCTTTCCAGAACGGACGGCTTCCGGGGACGCCGCCGATATATCCATTTCCGTTGGCCTTTTGAATTTCGGCCAGCTCCTCGAGCATATAGTCAAGACGCCGCCCAAACTCGCTGTCCGGGTCGGCTCCGGCTGCAATCATCAGCGAAAGGGCCGACAGGTAATGTCCGGCGGTGTGGCCGTCCAGGCCGCTGCTTTCCCAGTTGCCGTAGGGAGCCGCCTTGGGCTCTAACCCCGCCTCCCGACGGTACGGGGCCAGCAGGCGGTCCGGTTTATGTGCCAGCAGATATTCACGATTGGCCCGGACGGCTTCGGAAAAAGGGCTCGGCAAAAGCCGAACCTCCTTCAGGGGAAAAAAGCAGGATGAGACGCTGCTTTCCTTTTTGGGCGGGACGGAAATGCCTTCTTCCGTCTGGGTAATCGGTTGAATCGTCCCGTCCGGATTGTAGTACAGGTATTCAACACAGACGCTTCGCCGTCCGGTGGCGGGCCCTAAACCATTGAGCGTGAGCGTCGCATTGTGATAGAAGAAATACCACTGTCCCTTGAATTCAACAATCCCGGGGTGGATGGTATAGCTGTTTTTGGCAAAGCCGGTCAGGATGCCCTGATAGGTCCACGGCCCGGTTACCGCCGGAGCGGTGGCGTAGCAAATCTTTTCCGCCGTGCCCTGATGCGCAAAGGCCGCATAGGTCAGGTAGTAAAGATTGCCGCGTTTGTGAAGCCAGGGGCCTTCTGTGTAGTAGGGCAAATCGATTTTCTGAATCTCCCCATCGAGCTCAATCAGGTTGGGCTTGAGTTTGACCAGATAGCAGTCGCCGTTGCCCCAGCACAGCCAGGGTGTGCCGTCGTCATCGATGAGTACGGTCGGGTCGATGTCCTCCCAGGGGACTTTGGAGTTGGGCGTCATTTTGTCGTAAACCAAAGCACTGCCGCGGGCATCTTTGAACGGTCCGGTCGGGCTGTCTGAGACGGCTACCCCGACGGCCTTGCCGACGTGCGGCGGGCCGTGCTGAACCGTGGCAAAGAAATAGTACTTGCCGTCTTTTTTGATGACCTGGGAGGCCCAGGCATCCCCCACAGCCCACTGGAAGTCCGTGGGCTTCAGGACGGTCCCGTGGGCGGCCCAGTTTTTCATGTCCTTTGTTGAGTAGCACAGCCAGCCGGTCATATTGAACAGCTCGCCGTCTTTGGCCTCGTCATGGCCGACATAGACATAGAGGGTGTCGCCGTCCGCCAGCGGGGCCGGGTCGGCGGTGAAGGCATCCCGGAAAATCGGATTGCCTTGGATTTGGAACGTGGAGCCCTTCGCCAGCGGCGGCGGGAAGGGCGACGCATCGAGGCGGACGTGGGGTCCGACGGTGGCGCCCAGAAACAGAGCGTCCGGAACCGAGAAGGAAATCATTGCCGCATCGGCGTTTTCCAGCAGGGTCTTGCGTTCTTCGCCGGGGATCTGGTAGCGGAAGGAACAGACGGCCTTGTCGGCCTCAATGGTCAGCCGAACGGTCTGGGCGGCGTGCGGGTCAACGGAGGCCAACTCGCTGGTCTGGCCGCGTTTGACGCATTCCACAAATATACGCGGCTTGCCGCCGACGCGCCGAACCGCAAAGAAGTAATGATGGCGTTCGTTCATAAACAAAGCCAGTCCGGCCGAGACGTTGTTTTCTTTGGGGACTTCCACAGTCACTGAGGCGGTGTAAACCGGATGACGGACGCGCCGGCCCAGAAAACTCGGGTTGCCCGTGCCGGACAGTTTTTCGTTCTGCGGCGTCAGCAGAAGCCGTCCGGCATCGGTGTCAATCTGCCACCAGGTTTGTTTGGGCTGGCGGAGCATAATCCATTCGAGCGAGAGGTCTTTCTGTTTGAAATCATCCCGCCAGGAAAACGAACCGGTGTAGGGAACGGCAGACGGCTGGACAGAGACGCCGTTGGGGGATTTGACAATCAGCGGGACCCTTTGGTCGGTCGGCAGGATGGTCGGCCAGTCGTCCTCGGTCCAGGTAACAGGCAGCAGGAAGGTTTCTCGGCCCATAGGCGACAGGCCCCTCTGATAGGGCCGGACGGCCAGAAAGACCGCCCACCAGTTTCCATCCGGACCGATTTCAAGGTCGGCATGGCCCGTGCAGGTGACAGCGCCGAGGACTTGGGGGTCTAAATCGCGCTGGGTGAGAATGGGGTTTTTTTCCCAGGGGGTATAAGGGCCGTCCACACTGCGGCTGCGGAAGATAACCTGAGAATGTCCCGGGCCCGTGCCGCCTTCCGCACAACAAAGGTAATACCAGTTCTTGCGTTTGTAGATGTGCGGGCCTTCAATCCAGATGGGTTTTTTGGTGATGTCCACGCCGCCGTCGATGAGCATCTTGCGCGGGCCGACCATTTTCAGATTTTTCCAATCAAACTCCTGAATCCAGATGGCTCGATGGCCATCGTACTGCGGCGGCCCCTGTGGGGCATCGTTGTTGACAATCCAGGCCCGGTCATCGTTGTCAAAAAAGATGGACGGGTCAATGCCGCCGAAGTCCAGTTTGACCGGGTTCGACCAGGGGCCGGCGGGGTTTTGGGCGGTAACCACGAAATTGCCCAGATTATCCACCATTGTGCAAATTACATAAAACAGCCCCTTGTGATATGTGATAGCCGGGGCAAACAGTCCGCCGCTGGTTCGGCGAGACGTGTAGTTTAACTGCTCCGGGCGGTGAATCACGTGGCCGATCTGCTTCCAGTTGACCAAATCTTTGCTGTGAAAGATGGGAAGACCGGGAAAATACTGAAATGTTGAGTTAATCAGATAGTAGTCGTCTCCGACACGGCAGATGCTCGGGTCAGGATGAAAGCCGGCCAAAATCGGGTTGCGGTAATGTCCGGCTTCGAGGGCGGCCGGTGAGGTAATGTCCTGTCCGCTGTACTCAAACTGCTCAAAGGCAATCGGAGCGGCGGCAAAACCGACGGCAGACAAACTCATCAGAAGCCAAAGCAGACTTACGGCGGGAACCTGTGCAGGCAGCGTCCTTTTCATAAAAAACCTCCATTGTTTCTAATACATCCTTTTGTACCAACGATACAGCCGGAGAACGGCTCAGGCAACCCTTTCTCCGGCTGATTTCTATTTCTCCTGGTTTGTTTTGAAATCGACGGTCCTTGTCATAGGCCAAGACGAAATCGGGTTTTCCAATCAGAAGGTTTTCATCCAGTTGGCGGCCAGTTCCGTCAGCTCCGCCAAATCAATCCGGCAGTCTCCGTTTCGGTCCAGCTCGCAATGAGTGTCCAGCCACAGAGTGCTGAAGGCCGTCAGGTCTTCCAAATTGATCGTCCCGTCGCCGTTGAAATCTCCGTAGAGCCAGTGTCCGGTCACGGTGATTTCATCGACAGCAATGTCTCCGCGGGAACCGCCGGCGGCCGCGGCCCGGATGCGAATCCGAATCGGGCCGCTAAAACTGCTCAAATCGACAACGGCCTTGGTGTACGGCTCGTTGATGGATGTATGCTGCTGGCCGGTGCGGCTCCAGACGCCGTACTGCCAGGTGCCGTTTTGTTCCACATCCACAAACAGCGAGCCGATTTCTGCGCCGTACATGTGATAATAGAAGGTCAATCGGCGCTGTGTGCCGTACAGCACAGGGCTTTCGAGAATGGCCGTATCACCGGGCATATATGCCCAGCCCGGCGAGGTCTCCAGATACGCATACCACGTGGTTCCGTTGGCTCCGCCCGAAGGCCCTGTGTTGGGTGTCAGCGTTTGGCCGGAATTGCGGAGCCAGTCCTGATTGTCCGCGCCGGTCAGATTGACCCAGGCGCCGAAGCCGCTTTCAAAATCAGCGGATGTCAGGACGATAACCAGCGGGTCCGCCGGCGTGATGGACACTTCGTTGGAATAGCCGCTTTCATAGCCGTCGGTATCCGCTGCCGTGATCACATAATAATACGTGGTGTAGTAAGTGATTGCGCTGTCTGTAAACGTCAGGCTGTTCAGCGGGGTGCTGTTGAGCCGCGTATAGCCGCTGCCGGGGGCTGCGGAGCGCCAGACGTAATATCCCGCCAAATCGCTTTCTGTGTTGGCATTCCAGGTCAGCCGCACGGCGCCGCCGATGTCCTGCGCCGCAAGACCGGTCGGAGCGGCCGGCGGGTCGGCGGGCGTGACGGCCTGGGCCTGCGCCGAGTCGGCGCTGCTGCCGACGCTGTTGACGGCGCTGATGACATAATAGTAAGGGGTCTGCTCCGACAGGCCGGTGTCGCTCCAAGAGGTTCCGGAGACACTGGTCAGATGGGTGTACGGGCCGCCGCCGGTCATTGACCGTTTGATGTCATAATTGGTGGCGGTGTCGGCCGCGTTCCAGCTGAGATTGATGCGGGTGCCGGAAACCGCCGTCGCCGTCAGGCCTGTCGGAGTCGGCGGAGCCGCTGCCGGAATCTGTTCTTCATACAGCCGGGCGATTTCAAGATCGCTCAGAGCCCTCGAGTAGATGCGGAATTCATCGATTCGCCCGTTCAGATACGGGTCGGCTGCGTACTGTGAGCGGCCCAGATAGTTCTGTGTTGTATTGCCCAGCGAGGACGGATTGAGCGTCATCGAAGTGTTGCGTCCGACCTCCTGTCCGTTGACATAAAGGATGCCGGTGCTGCCGCTGAAGGTAACGGCCACGTGGGTCCAGACGCCGGTCGGCAGGGCTGACGTGCCGTTGATGCGGCGTTCCCCGCCGGCACCGCTGGTGGTAATGGCAAACCGCACGGTGCCGGAGGTGTTGCTGTGCCGCGGCGTCAGGAACATGTTGACGGTCGTGCCGGTGCCGAAGTCAAACACCCGCGACCAGGTGCTGACGGAATTCAGGTACACCCACAGGGAGATGGTGCAGTCCGTCAGGCCGTTGACGACGCCGGCCGGCAGCGTGACGTGGTCGTTGGTTCCGTCCAGATAGACCGCATTGCCGAATTTGCCGGTGCCCCAGGTCGGGCCGTTGACCAGCGTGCCGTTTCGTCCGCCGCCGGTGGCATCCGCCGCCGTCGTCCCGCTGGTTTCATTGAACCGCAGGTAGGTGCGCACGCGGGCGGCACTGGCTTCCGCACTGTCGGCGCTTTGACCGCTGAGCGTGTTGGCGCTGACCACATAGTAATAGGTCATCCCCGGCTCGACTTGAGTGTCGCTGAATGCGGTGCCCGTGATGTTCGTGCCGATGGTTGTATAAGGCCCGCCGCTGACGGTGGAGCGTTTGACAGTGTAGGACAAGGCGCCGGGAGAAGCCGCCCAGGTCAGGTTAATCTGCGAATCGACAATCGCCGTCGCTGCCAGTCCTGTCGGAGCCGCCGGCCCGTAGGAGTCCAGAACAATCGTCGTCACCGAAGACGGCGGCAGAACCACCGGCGAACCCATGGGACCTAGGGCCTGGAAATACTGGGTTCCGACGGTCTGGAAGACGCTGGAGGAATTATACGCAAAAGAACCGATGTTCAGATCGGCATACAGGGTTTCCGTTTCCAGACGGTTGATGAGCACTGCCACGAGCCGTTTGCCGTCGGGGGATAAAAACGAGGATGCCAGCAGATTGGAATGTCCGCTGGACGACTGTGTGCGGCGGAATCCCGGCTGGACATAATAGGAATAATGCTTCATCGACCAATAGGACGGATTCAGCCAGTATCCCTTGGGATTTGTCCAGGAGCCTCCTGTTCCGTAGTAGCTCCAGGGGAACTCAATCTCCACCAGACCAATATCGCCGGGCCAGACCAGACACCAGTGGTTGTAGCCGCTGACCTGTTCAACGACAAGACTGTTGTGAATCAGATTGGCAACAGGAATCAATCCTTTGATATCCCCGAATTCCGTCATAAAAATCGGCTTGCCGGGAAACTGTGTGTTGCGGGTATTTAAGACGGTTGTAAAGGCGGTGTTGTATCCGTCCGGTGTTCCGTCGGTGCTGCCGCCGTAAAGGTGGTGGGCAATGCCGTAAAAGGTGTTCGGATTCAGGTAGTTCAGATAATTGCGCAGACCGGCGGCGTTGCCGTACAGGCCCACACATTCCGGGCTGAGCAGTTTGGGCGGAGAGGCCATGCTTTGCAGCCGATTGAACACGGCATCTTGAGCCAGGGCATAGCTGGCATACTCGGCTTCCGTCGGATCAAAGCGGCATGAATCGTAATCCGCCGTCCAGTCCGGCTCGTTCTGGATGGTAATCCAAATGGGGTTGACGCCGCGCGAGATGTAGTCCTGAAGAGACTGATACCAGTACTCGGCGAATCCCGCATAGTCGTATTGGCCGTTGACCTGAATGAGTGTGCCGCCGCCTCCGGTCTGGCCGTTGCTTTTCAGGTAAGCCGGCGGCGACCAGGAGGACATCAGAATCGGCACAGGCCGGCCCAGCCGCTGATTGGCGGCGGCCGCGATTTCATAAGTAGCTGTATCCTGACCATCTGTGCCCCGCCACCAGTTGCCCACCCGCAGCATTGAAAGATTCAGTCCGGCGAAGGCGTGGGTGTAGATTTCGGATTTGTACGGATGAGCGGTCACCCAGCCGTTATAAAAACAGATGGCGCCGCCCAGACCCTCGATGGTCTGATAGAGAATGGCCGGATTGATGTTGACGGAGACCATCGTCAGCGGCTCGGTCTGAAACTGCCACCAGTCCAGATTGAGCAGGTCGCCGCCCGCCGGTCCTGTAAACTTCAGATACAAATCATGCACACCGGAGGCGCCGTTCACATTGCAATAGACGGTTGTCCAGGTCTGCGGTCCGCCGGTGTTGGGAACCGAGCAAGTGCCGATCAGGGTGCCGCTCAGAGAATCCAGCCGCAATTCGATGCCTGCGCCGGTTTTCGTCGAGGCGACGCGGGCTTTGAAGCTGCCGGCGCCGGTGCCGAAATCCACACCCCGAAGCTGAATCCAGTCGCCGTTGTCAACAGCGGTGATGTTCATCCCGCCTTCCGAACAGACCTGCGTGCGAATGCCGCTCTGCTGAGCCAGGGTTTCCCCTTCCACTCGGACAAAGGGATTGAGGTATTTCAGCTGCGGCAGCCCATCCTGGGTATGAACGAGCGGCTGGATGGTGCCGTCCGGGTTGTAATACAGCCGGTCCAGACCGATATTGCGGTGTTCCGTGGTGGACACTCCGTCTATCGTCGCCTGATAGCGGTTGTGATAGACGCAGTACCATTCGCCCTGGAATGTGAAAAAGGTATGGTGGTTGTTGTTGCCGTAGTTGTACGGGGGCTGAGGGACCGCGACACCACGATGGGTAAAGGGGCCCATCGGGGCCGAAGCGGTCTGATATGCAATCTGGGAGGAGGGAGTTGAATCTTCATAGTTGTCAGCATAGGAATAGTAGTAGGTGCCGTTGTATTTGTGCATAAGTGAAGCTTCAAAGAAGTCCGGCGCTTCAATGGATATGGCTGAGCCGACAGGGTCCATCATATTTGTGTTCAGCTGGATTATGCGTCCCTGATTGGCTCCGCCGCCGCCGAAACACAGGTACGGCGTGCCGTCATCATCCACAAACACGCACGGGTCAAACATCCAGGTGCTGCTTGCCCCCGGCGTGGAGCGGGTGACCACCAGTGCGTTCTTCGGAGCGGTAAACGGGCCGGTCGGCGAATCACTCGTCACGACGCCGATACCCCAGTACGCATCCCCGAAATACAAATAGAACTTGTTGTTGTGATAGACGATACAGGGGGCCCAGGCAGTGCCGGAATACCAGGAGGACAGCTCGTCTGCATCAAAGACAACGCCGTGGTCCGTCCAGTTTTTCAAATCATCCGTGGAGAAACAGGCGATAGAATCCATAATGTAGCCGGTGTTCTCGCCGTTTTCCTCGTCGTTGGAACAATACACATACAGTCGTCCGTTCCATTCGACGGCCGTCGGGTCGGCGGCGTAGTGCTGCGACATAATCGGATAATCCGCACGCAGCAGACCGGACAGGAATCCCAAAAGAACAGCGGCAAATCCAAAGATAAAACTTTTCCGGAATCGATCGTCAGTTTTTTGAAACTTCATAATTCCCCCATTTAAAGGATATCTGTTGTCAGCATAAGAGTCAGTCCTCCAGCCAGGCGGCGGCCAGGTCGGCAAACTCCGTCAGGTTGAGGATGCCGTTGCTGTCCCGGTCCAGGCCGCTGTGCGGCTGCAGCCACAAGTCGGCAAAGGCCGACAGGTCGCTTTTGTCCACGATTGTATCGGCATTCAGGTCGCCGTATCGAATAAACTGCCACCAGTTCAGATTAAAAAGATAACCGGTGCCGCCGGTAAATCTCAGATACAAATCGCGGATTCCTGAACCCCCGCTGACCGCGCAGGAGCGGGTCTGCCAGGTCTGCCAGCCGCCGGTGTTGGGAATCGGACAGGTGCCGATGAGCGGGCCGCTCGGCGAATCCAGACGAAGTTCGATGTTTCCGCCGGAGGTTGCCGAAGCCGCCCGAACCCGAAATGAAACCGCCCCGCGCCCGAAATTCACTTTTTTATAGACCAGATAATGGCCGTTCTGGATATATCCGACATCCAGGCCGCCTTCGCTGCAGGTCTCCGTCTGGGTGCCGGATTTTTCGTCAAAGTCCTCCGCTTCAATTCGACGAAAGGCCGAACGAGGCGGCGGCGAGTCAAAAAACTCAAACCCGTCCACATCCACCCAGCCGGGACTGGCGGCGGTATTGGGATTATAACAGAACAGAGCATATTTTTCGCCCTGAAACGTACCGGTCTGCCAGTCGAAAGCCAGCGGAAACTCGCCGCCCAGCGGCGTCCAGCTCTGCCCGTCCAGACTATAGGAGCAGAGCCCCTGGTTGGTCTGAAAATTCAGGTCCGTTCGAAGAAAGAGGATGTTCGCAGCAATCGGAACGGAAGACACACGGGTTTCGGTTTGAATGCCGCTGGTGGTGTCCTGCAGGACATTCATCCTCAGGAAGAGGGCTCCGCCTGCATCGCAATGAACAGCGATGTGGGCGCTGTATTTACCGAGTGTTCCGAAGCCGCAGATGTCGCCGGGCTGCAGATTCTGCAGGTCCAGCTTGACCTGGCCGCGGCTCCAGGGTCCCTGGCCTTTCTGGGTGAGTGTGTTGCGGGCGGTCCAGAAGCCCGAGGCCCGGGTCGGACGCAGCCGAAGCCAGCCGGGCCGCTCTGTCAGCGACCAGCGGCTGTTGTCCGGGTTGTGGTTCCACTGCCATTGAAGCCCCAGAACGGGCAATTCGAAATCATCGCTGGTCGGCGGCTGAATGATGGGTTTGCCCTGAATCGGTTTGGGATACGTCGCCGCCATTACATCCCGCTCGGCCGGTGTGCCGAAGACCGGCCAGTCATTCTCCCAAAAGACCGGCCCGATGCGGGTCATCCGCCCGATTGCTCCGCTGTCCTGCATCACGAAGCCGTACCAGTTATCATTGTCATCGATATCGACAATAGCCCCCTGATGGCCGCCGGTCGTTGCCAGCAGACAAATGTGTCCGGTTTCCCACGGACCGAAAATGCTGGTTGCTCTGGAGCAGCGGAGCTGGAACGGCCAGGTGCCGGGGTTGGCGTTAAACAGATAATAATAATTGCCGCGTTTGATGACGTGCGACCCCTCGCCGCCGCCGTTGACGACATTGTTCGTCTGGGCGACCACCGCCGAATAATTCGAGTTGAGCGTCAGGACGGAAATCCATCCTGACCCATAGAAGATATATCCCGTTCCGTCGTCATCGATGAAAAATCCCGGGTCGTGGGCGCCGCGGTCGAGCTGATGGTAATTCCACGGCCCTGCCGGGTTGGAGGCATAGTACACCCGGGCGCCCGGCGCTCCCCAGGGATTGACCACAATATAAAACATTCCGTTGTAATAGCGGATGCTCGAGGCCCACATTCCTTTCCGATAGGCCGTCGTTTCATTCAGCATATTGTACTCGGGTGCCATATCGAGGAAAGAAGCTGCGTGAGAAAGAATCTCCCAGTTCACCAGGTCTTCGGATCGCAGGACGGTCAGACCGGGTGAGTCTGCAAAAGTCGTAGTGACCATATAAAAATATTGGCCGACCCGGATGATATCCGGGTCAGGATAGTCCGCGTAAAGAATCGGATTGGTGAATGTGCCGTCGCCGTTGTCAGACTGCCGGCCGCAGCAGATCGCTGCATTAAAAGACGCGAAAAAAAAGAGAGAAATGACTTGGAAAAACCGAGCTCTTTTTCTGTTCATAAACCCCCCATTTGTGGAGTCGAAACTGTCTTCTTTTTCTTTTTCTCCTGCCGCCTGTCTTGAAACGCCCATTTGGAATTTTCTATGTCTTCTTTGAATCCGGAAGGCACCGCCCCGGCCTTGTTTGCCGGAGCGGTGCTTCGAACCGTTTTACAAGAAGACAGAAAGCGGTGTCCCCGGTATGAACCGCTTACGGATTCGGATAGATCCGGTCATCTTCCAGCCACCGGGCTGCAAACGCTGCAAAGTCCGCCAGCGTAATCCGGCAGTCGCCGTTGGCATCGTACATACCCATGTCGTAGATTTCGCGGTTGCAGACGGACCCGCCCATCACCGCCAGATACTCCTGGGCAATCTCGACCGTGCTGCGGGCATAGTTGTAAATCTTCAGGTCGTCAATCAGGCCGTCAAAGTCCGGGTCCGCCGTGTACTGGCTCTTGCCCAGATAGTTCATTGTCGCCGCCAAATCAATCGGATTGAAGGACATGGATGTGTTGGTGGCCACCAGCTCACCGTTGTAATAGAGCCGTCCGGTGCTGCCGGTGAGGGTGAAGGCGATATGCGACCACTGGCCGACCGGCACGGCCGGACCGGTGAGCGTTTGCTCGGTGCCGTTGTCATCCCGAATGGCGAACCGCAGGGCATTACCGCCGTTATTGGGGGTGATGAACAGATAGTCTGTGGTGCCGGT